>Ga0308007_10000960_pt1 | contig 12763 bp, 10 predicted proteins | sample Neamet71_FD_203152 | JGI IMG/M metagenome (GOLD analysis project Ga0308007, IMG submission 203152) | Marine microbial communities from water near the shore, Antarctic Ocean - #71 | ecosystem: Environmental > Aquatic > Marine > Unclassified | place: Southern Ocean | collected 2014-06-07
TCGCAAGAAACTCTTAAACTGTCTCCAAAAGAGAACCAGTTGCTTAAATTGCTAGTAATTTATGTAAATGATCTTTTGCCAAGGGAGGTAGCTCTGAATAAGATTTGGAGAGATGATAATTACTTCACTTCTCGTAGTATGGATGTCTACATTGCTAAACTGCGAAAATATTTGAAAGCGGATGATAATGTACAAATCATTAATATTCACGGAGAGGGTTTTAGATTGGTTGTGAATTCCTAGTTAATTTTATTTCTAGGATGGAATTTTTTCATCACCTCCTTAAGGTGCTTGTTGTCCAAATGTGTGTAAACTTCAGTGGTAATTATGCTTTCATGTCCCATCAACAGTTGAATCGTTCTTAGATCGGCTCCATTTTCCAGTAAGTGCGTTGCGAATGAATGTCTAAAGGTGTGTGGACTGATACTTTTATCGATTCCAGCTTTTTGAGTTTGTTTTTTTACGATTGTAAAAATCATTGCTCGTGTCAATTTCTTTCCATTTCTATTTAAAAACAGAATATCTGAATCTTCCCTTGCCACCTTCATTTGGTTGCGTATTTTCTCTATATAAATTTCGATATACCTTTTAGAATAGTTTCCTAGGGGTACCAATCGCTGCTTGTCTCCTTTTCCAGTGACCCGAATCAAATCTTCTTTAATGAAGATGTTAGAAAGGCTTAGCTCTACCAGCTCACTTACTCTTAATCCACTTCCGTAGAGGGTTTCAATAATCGCACGATTACGGTGACCTAGTGCATTTCCTAGATCTATAGAGGCTATGATGGTTTCAATTTCTGAAAGATTGAGAGTTTCTGGAAGTTTCCTTCCTAATTTAGGATTTTCTAACAAGTCAGTTGGTGCAGTTTTACGGTAACCTTCAAAAATTAAAAAATTAAAAAAACTTTTTAAACCGGAAATTCTTCGAGACTGAGTATGGGGACTTTGAAATTTTGATTCTTCATAAATAAAAAGTAGTACTGTTTCTTTTGAACAATTTTTGGGATTTTCATTGATGTTTCTTAAATTTATAAAATTCTTTAAAGCTATAATGTCCAAACTGTAATTTTCAACAGTATGTTGCGACAAACCTCTTTCGATTTTGAGGTAGATTCCATAATCTTCTATACTAGTTTTCCAATTCAAAGTATTGTAAATTTATGAAATTAATCGCACTTTTATTTTTGCTTTTTTACAAATATTATGCTGCTATTATATTTTGATTAATTTTGCTAAAAATTAAAAAATGAAGATTTCTATAATTAATGGCCCGAACTTAAACCTCCTAGGAACAAGAGAGCCCGGGTTATATGGAAATCAAACATTTGAAAGTTACTATCAAGTTTTGCAAAACCAGTTTCCTAAGATCATTTTTGATTATTATCAATCTAACTTAGAAGGGGAGTTGATCAATCGTATTCAAGAGGTTGGATTCTCCTCTGATGGGATTTTGCTTAATGCTGGTGCCTACACACATACATCTGTTGCTATAGGTGACGCCATTAAGTCCATTGACAGCCCTGTTCTTGAGATTCATATTTCAAACACCTTTGCTCGTGAGGATTTTCGTCACACTTCCTTCATTACACCTGTTGCAAAAGGTTTGATAATTGGCTTTGGATTAGACTCCTATCGTTTGGGCATAGAAAGCTTTGTGAGTAGCTAGTGATCCTCTTTAGATCACTTTTTCTGTATGTTTTTGATTTATTTAAACAATTGACTTAGCTGTTTCGGGCTTGGTTATGTAATCGTCACAACTAGATTTTGATTTTAACATAATTTAGGATTAAAAAAATGATATATAGAACTTTAAGTAAAACTTTACACTCTTCTATATTTGGGTGATATTTATTTAATTCTAGAGATAGAATTCAATCAGTTGTTTTTATCTAATTTTTTATTATTTAATATTTCCTTATAACAGCTTACCAGTTGTTTAGTAACCCGATTTGGAGAAAACATTTGATTGGCATACTTGAATCCTTCATCAATCATTGTGGTTCGTAGCTTTGTGTCGGTTAAAACTTGGGTTATTGAATGGGCAAGCTCCTCGGGGCTATTAGGATTAACGTAAAGAGAATTTGGTCCTCCCGCCTCTGGTAAAGAAGAAACATTAGAAGTTATTACAGGTGTTTTGCTCAATAAAGCCTCCACGATAGGTAACCCAAAACCTTCATAGAATGATGGATAAATTAACACAGTAGCTTTTTGATAGATCGCCCTTAAAACCCTGTTGTCTTTAAGGTCAGTGATCCATATCACTTTGTTTTCGAGTCCTTTTAATGAAATTAAATCAATAACCTCATTTTTGTATTGTTTACCTCTTCCAATTATAACCAATGGAAGTTTATGCTCGGGGTCTAAATGTTGATAGGACTCGATAATTAGTTTTAAATTTTTCCGTTTTTCAACGCTTCCAACGCTCAATAGATATTGATTTGGAAGATTATATTGATCGTTCAAGGAAATGCTTTCCTCTTGTTCTATTGGCTTATAAAACAATGGACTACAACTCTGATAAATAACTTCAATTTTATCAGGATTTATACTATAAAAATTAACAATATCAGTCTTGGTACTATTGCTAATGGCAATAACCTTGTCCGCCTGAAGACAAGCTTTTCGAAATTTAAGATCATAAATATTCCGATCGATCAGAGGGTAGGTTTCTGGAAGAACTTTAAAGATTAGATCATGAATGGTAACAACACTTTTAATATCATATTTTTTTAAATTTACAGGAAGTTCATTGCTTAGACCGTGATACAATTGCACGCCATCTTTTTTCAATTGATTTAAAATAGAGAAGCTTCTCCAATAAGCTTTAAAAATTGTTTTGGCTAGGTAGGTTTTGAAATTTGTATTATCATAAAAAAAATTAGTTTCTGGTGTTTTGTTTATTTTTGGTGAATACAAAAAATATTTATTATCTGAATATAACGCTTGAACGTTTTTAACTAATGATCTAGAATAGTTACCTAGGCCACTAAAATTGCAATAAAGTCGTTTTGAATCAAAACCTATCCTCATGTATGAAATTATTTTTTTACTTACTGCCCTTTTGGAATGAAAAGAGTGATTTTTAGTCAAGTTTAAATTTTAATTATCTCCGAGTAAACTTAAAACATTTTGAGATATAATTAAGAGCTCATTTAAATCGATTAGGGAAAAGTGGTTAGGTCTGTATTTTTTTATTCTCTAATTTATTATATAAATCTAGATATTTATTAACACAGTTTTTCCAATTAAACTGTTTTGCATATTCTTTAGATTTAGCTTCAAACTTTTCACCAGATGCATATACATCTTCCAACTTAGATCGAATTAAGTCAGTCATGTGTTTCTCATTAAAACTATCAAAGTAGAAGGCTAGAGAACCTCCAATTTCTGGAAGAGAAGTGTGTTTACTTAAAAAAACAGGTTTCCCCTCATACATTGCTTCAATAACGGGTAAGCCAAACCCCTCTGCTAAAGAAGGAAAAAGCAGTGCCTCACAATTAGCCAGTAGCCATTGTTTATTTGAGTTGTTAATTTTTCCGGGTAAGATTATTCGATCTTCTAGATTTAACTTCTTTATTTTTTTTTTGATTTCTTCTCCATAGAAAGTGTCATTGTTTCCAGCGATAACTAAAAGATGATCGTCAAAATATTTCATTAAAGGGAGGAGAACCTCAAAATTCTTTTTTTTATTAAAAACACCGATGGTGAAAAAATATTTTTCACCATTTAAAAATGAAGGTTTTATTTTTTTAATGTCCTTTCCCGAGGATACGCCATTATATATTACAATAATTTTTTTCAGACCTAAATCCATATTGTTTTCAATTTCTTTTTTACTGAAGTTTGAAATTGTTGTGATGCAATCTGCACGGTCGATGTTTTTTTGAAGCAGTTTTAGATATTTCGCTTTTTTACCTTCGTTTTTTTCAATTAAAAAATTCAAGTCATGGATGGTTAAAATCCAAATCGAATTTTTATTGGGAAGAAATGATGGGAATTGATGTAAACTGTGCCAAATATTATATGTCTCATTTAGCGATGGGAAATATCTTTTTAAAAATGAAGCATTTGTTGTTTTTACTTTGTTATTCAAAAAGGATATTTTATTTTTTTTTGGAATAAAAAAATTTACTGAAAATTCTTTCGGTAACCGAGACGCCAATTCGTTTGCGAAATTGATTGAGAATTGACCTAGTCCAGAATACAACTCTTTGATTTTATATAAATCGATTAAAATTTTTTTCATACGGTTTGAAAGTCACTATAAAAGGATAGTTAATTAAATCTAACATTTAATTTCAATACAACAAATTTATTGTTTATTTTATGTTTAGTCTAAGGCCTAAAATTTTTGTACATAAAGATTAGTATTATAAAGTATATTATGATTACGTATACATTGTTGTGGTTAGTCTAACTAAATAATTTCTGCTCGTGATATTACTTTTAATAAGTCGTTAAACTTTTTTATTTTGTAAACATTCAAATATTTCATGATAGCGTCATAATCAAAAGAAACCCTTACAATAGATTCATTACAAAAAGTAGCTCAGATAAGTTTTAGGCGTTTTATAGGAGTTTAAAATTTGTGTCTTATGATTTTTAAGATACTAAAAATAAAAAAACAGCCCGAAAGCTGCTTATAAAGTAATTTGTAAAGTTTTGAAACCCCTATAAATGGATAACTTCATCATAGGCATCTGCAACGGCTTCCATCACCGCCTCACTCATGGTGGGGTGTGGGTGAACTGTTTTTAAAACTTCATGTCCAGTGGTTTCTAACTTACGTCCCAAGACTGCTTCTGCAATCATTTCAGTAACGCCCACACCTATCATGTGACAGCCCAACCACTCACCATATTTGGCATCAAAAATCACTTTCACAAAGCCTTCAGAATTTCCTCCAGCCTGAGCTTTTCCTGAGGCAGAGAATGGGAATTTTCCTACTTTGATGTCATAACCTTTTTCTTTTGCTTGTACTTCAGTCATTCCAACAGAGGCAATTTCTGGGAAGCAATACGTACACCCAGGAATGTTTCCATAGTTGAGCGGATCCACCTGATGTCCAGCAATTTTCTCAACACAGAGAATTCCTTCAGCAGAGGCAACGTGCGCTAACGCTTGTCCGGAAGTCACATCGCCAATGGCATAATAGCCGGGGAGATTAGTTTGGTAGAAATCATTCACCAAAATCTTATCTTGGTCTACAACAATACCTAAATCTTCTAGACCTAAATTTTCAATATTGGTTTTAATGCCAACTGCAGAAAGTACGATATCAGCACTTAGAATTTCTTCTCCTTTTGCTGTTTTTACAGTAGTTTTAACGCCTTTTCCACTGGTGTCAACGCCAGTAACTTCTGCACTTGTCATGATTTTAATTCCACTTTTCTTAAAACTACGCTCGAGTTGTTTTGAAATTTCTTCATCTTCCACAGGGACAATGCGATCTTGGAATTCCACTATTGTTACTTCGGTGCCCATGGCATTATAGAAATATGCAAATTCAATTCCGATGGCTCCCGAACCCACAACAATCAGTTTTTTAGGCTGCTTAGGTAAGGTCATCGCTGTGCGATATCCAATTATTTTTTTACCATCTTGTGACAAGTTGGGTAGCTCTCTCGATCGCGCTCCAGTTGCTATGATAATGTTTTTAGTACTGTATTCTTCCGTCTTATTATCGAGGGTTACACTTACTTTTTTACCCGCAAGGATTTTTCCATGTCCATTTAAAACATCAATTTTATTTTTTTTCATCAAAAACTGAACGCCTTTGCTCATTCCAGCCGCTACATCACGACTACGATTGACGACAGCATCAAAGTCTTTGTCGTATTCCTTAACACTTAGTCCATAATCTCCAGCATTCTTTAAATATTCAAAAACTTGTGCTGATTTTAAAAGTGCTTTGGTAGGAATACATCCCCAATTTAGGCAAACGCCTCCCAAACTTTCTTTTTCAACAATAGCGGTTTTGAGTCCTAACTGAGAGGCACGAATGGCAGTCACATAGCCACCTGGGCCACTCCCTATGATAATTACGTCATATGCGTTCATGTAGTCTGAAGTTTTAATTCAGTACAAATTTAATAAACTATCACCTATTTTTCGGAATCTTTATCCACTTGATTTTCTGTAAAGATGATACTAGCAGAATTCACACAAAACCGCAGTCCCGTTTCTGTAGGTCCATCCTCAAAAACATGCCCTTGGTGTCCGCCACAGTTAGCACACATAATTTCGGTTCTAATGATTCCCAAAGATCGATCTGGTTTGTGTTCCAGTGCACCGTCTATTGCCTTGTCATAACTTGGCCAACCGCAGTGACTGTCAAATTTATGTTCACTTTCATATAAGGGGGCATTACAGCCTTTACATAAATAAGTACCATCGGAATATTGGTCATTGAGTTCCCCCGTAAATGGAGTTTCAGTGCCTTTTTCTCTTAAAATATTGAATTCTTTTTCAGAAAGTGACTCGCACCATTCTTGTTCTGATCTTTGAACAGGATATTTTTTGTCATTCATTTTTTTTACTCGGTTTAAAGTTCAGTGCTGCAGAATTGATGCAATGTCTTATTCCTGTTGTTGCTCGGGGGCCGTCCTGGAAAGAGTGACCCAAGTGTCCTCCACAGGTGTTACATTTTAATTCGGTTCTTTTATAACCTAAATTATAATCAGAGTCATATTCAATATTTCCCTCTATTCCACGATCGAAAGAAGGCCATCCTGACTTTGAGTCGAATTTATGTTTGGATTCGTATAGAGGCTTACTGCAAGCTAAACAAAGGTAAGAACCTTCTTTTTTAGTGTCATTATATTCTCCAGAGAATGCATATTCTGTCGCAGCTTTCCTGAGAACTTTATAAGACAAATCAGGCAATTGTGATTTCCATTCGGCATCAGTTTTTTCAACAGCATAGGATTTTTTAGAAGATTTTTTTTCTTGCGCCTTTCCTTGGCAACTGGCCAAGAAAACTACTAAAATAATGGCAGTTACATTTTTCATTTAAGAAGTTTTTAAATTTGATAGATTTATTAATAATTAAATTTAAGTTTTTTTAAATTAACTAATATATGTTTATCCCATCTAAAATGAATCCCTAAATTGTCAAGAATATTTATAATAAGTATTAATGAATAGAAAAATTCCACTGAAGAAAGGTGAAAAAAAGCTGATTAACGCTTGGGCATTTTACGATTGGGCAAACTCAGTCTACCCTTTAGTAATTTCCTCAACAATATTTCCGATATATTTTACTGCGCTTTCTTCAGGAACCAAAACCATTGCTTTCCTAGGATTCGACTTCAAGAATACCGCCTTAATCAGTTTCATTACGGCAATGGCTTTTATCGTCGTTGCATTTAATTCTCCTCTGTTGTCTGGAATTGCAGATTATATTGGAAATAAAAAACGTTTCATGAAGATCTTCGTTTTCATAGGATCTTTTTCGTGTATTGGGCTCTACTGGTTTGAATTAAATAATATCTATGTCGGTATGGCTTTTTATTTTTTTGCCTTAATTGGATTTTGGGCCAGTTTGGTTTTTTATAATTCCTATTTACCTGATATAGCCTATCCAGTGCAACAAGACAAAGCAAGTGCAAGAGGATTTTCTATGGGATATTTTGGGGGTGTTTTACTTTTGATTTTCAATCTCTCCATGGTCATGCAACCTGATTGGTATGGGATCACAGGGACAGAAGGAGAAGCTGCAATGAAAGCAATGAAATATTCTTTTGTTACTGTTGGAATATGGTGGGCATTGTTCAGTCAATATACTTTTTATCACCTCCCCAAAGGAAACGATAATACGGGTAAAGTAACCAAAAACGTTATTTGGAATGGTTTTCAAGAATTAAAAATGGTTTGGAATCAACTGGGAGATAACCCGCTATTAAAAAAATTCCTTCCTGCTTTTTTTGTGTACAGCACAGCCCTTCAAACAGTAATGTTGATTGCAGCTTATTTCGGGGAAGAGGAAATCCAATGGGACAGTAATCAAGAAAAAACAATCGGTCTGATCGTCAGCATTATGTTGATTCAAATTGTTGCTATCCTGGGCGCGTTTCTAACCGCTAATGCTTCAAAACGATTTGGTAATATTTTAACACTGATCGTCATTAACCTTATTTGGGCAGGAATTTGTATTTATGCATATTTCATACAAACCCCAATTCAATTCTATTTTGCAGCATCTGGTGTCGGCATGGTGATGGGTGGCTTGCAATCCCTGTCACGTTCTACCTATTCAAAATTAATCCCAAAAACAAAAGACACGACTTCGTTTTTTAGTTTTTATGATGTCACTGAAAAAGTTGGAATCGTAATCGGAATGGTCATGTTTGGAACGATTGATCAATTAACAGGGAGTATGCGTAATTCAATACTCTTTTTTCTGGTTATGTTTATCGCCGGGGCTTTGATGTTGATCAGAATTCCCAATCGATCCGGAGACCCCAAATTAAGCTAATTCTGAACAATTATATCTCCAGAGCCCTTTATTTTTGTTTTTTTTCCAAAAAAATCATCCCTTACAAATCGTTAGTTATTTTGCTAAAATAGTATGCTTTCTCGAATCACAATTTTATGCAACCAGCCTTTCAAACTTCCTTTGGTCATGAGATTAATCAAGCTTTTGAAAAGTAGTAATAAAACCTTATTGAACCGCATCTATTACATTATATGCATTTTTCACAATATAAAGATCTAAAATAAAGACTTTACTATATCGTCGATAGAGTTCATTTGTGCTTGTTGATTTTCTTTTTTACAGGCAAGAATTAGGGAGTTTATCTCTTGATTTTTTTTAATCGTAAAACACGAGGTTTATTTATTTGATTAAAATATATATATGTTACACTTTAACTAAAAATAGTTCGATGGCATAACTATTGCCAATATATTATATATATTATTAAAAGGGATAAAAAACAAATTGAAGTGTACGAAAACCTTCAACTATCCCTTTGATTATGACACAATGACCTAAAATAATAAAAATGGCCAAATCAAATTTCATTTCATTTGACAATTTGTCACTCAATGATATAGAAGCTGAATCAGAATTAATCCCATTATTGACTACTGAAGACGAAGAAGCGTTAAGCAAAGAGGACTTACCAGATTCAGTTCCAATTCTACCACTTAAAAATACAGTTTTATTTCCAGGTGTAGTAATTCCTATCACCGCTGGTCGAGATAAATCGATTCAACTAATTAAAGATGCCAACAAAGGCAATAAGGTTATTGGTGTGGTGGGTCAGAAGGATCAAAATATTCAAGACCCAGGAGTTTCAGACATTTATACGGTCGGAACTGTTGCTCAAATTCTTCGTGTATTGAAAATGCCAGATGGTAATACCACAGTAATTATTCAAGGGAAGAAAAGATTTCAAATTGATAGTATTTTAGAGGAAAAACCTTATTTGCGTGCCTCAATAAAACCCGTCGAAGAAAATACACCAAAGAAGGGAGATTCTGAATTTAAGGCAACCATCGATTCCATTAAGGACATGTCGCTTCAGATAATTCAGGAAAACCCGAACATACCCTCAGAAGCTTCTTTCGCAATTAAAAATATTCAAAGCCACTCTTTTCTGATCAATTTTGTGTCTTCAAACATGAATCTTTCTGTGAAAGAAAAACAACAAATTTTGTCCATTGCAGACGTTCAAGAACGAGCGATTTCATGTTTAAAATTCATGAATATCGAATACCAGAAACTCGCTTTAAAAAATGACATTCAATCTCGTGTCCGAACCGATCTAGACCAGCAACAACGAGAGTATTACTTGAATCAGCAAATTAAGACGATTCAAGAAGAACTTGGGGGCATTTCCTATGAAGAAGAGGTGGAAGAAATGCGCCTAAGATCAAAAAATAAAAAATGGGAGGGAAGTGTTGCTAAACAATTTGACAAGGAATTAAGCAAGTTACAACGCATGAACCCTCAAGTTGCCGAATATTCTGTTCAACGTAACTATTTAGATCTTTTTCTTGATTTACCTTGGAATGAGTTTTCAAAAGATAGTTTTGATTTAAAAAAGGCCCAAAAAGTATTGAACCGAGATCATTATGGTCTTGAGGATGTTAAGAAAAGAATTATTGAATATATCGCAGTACTCAAGTTGAGAAACGATATGAAGTCACCCATCTTGTGTTTGTTTGGTCCTCCGGGGGTAGGAAAAACGTCTTTGGGGAAATCAATTGCCGAAGCCATTGGAAGATCTTACGTTAGAATTTCATTGGGAGGAATGAGAGATGAAGCAGAAATTAGAGGACACAGGAAAACCTACATTGGTGCTTTGCCCGGTCGAATTCTTCAAAGTCTGAAAAAAGCAGGAACCTCCAACCCAGTTTTTGTTTTGGATGAAATAGATAAGATAAGTAGCAGTTCACAGGGAGATCCTGCGGCTGCATTACTAGAAGTATTAGACCCAGAGCAAAACAGTTCATTTTATGATAATTTTTTAGAAATGGGCTATGACCTTTCTAAAGTAATGTTTATTGCTACTGCCAACAGTCTTTCCCCAATTCAACCTGCATTGAGAGATCGGATGGAAATAATTAATATTTCGGGCTATACGCTTGAGGAGAAGTCTGTAATAGGAAAGCGACACTTACTCCCAAAACAACTTAAGGAGCATGGTCTCAACAGTAAGCATTTGTCCTTAAAAAAAGAAATTTTTGATCGTATCATTGAAAGTTACACACGCGAATCTGGTGTAAGAGGCTTAGATAAACAAATTGCTAAAACAGTACGATATGTAGCAAAATCTATTGCAATGGAGGAGGGGTATAATAAAACACCTGCCTTAGAAGATCTCAAGGAAATATTAGGAACCGAAAAAGTAAATCGCGATTTTTATGAAAACAATGAAGTTGCGGGTGTAGTAACTGGATTGGCTTGGACCTCTGTTGGTGGAGATATTTTATTTATTGAATCTGCAACTTCTGAAGGAAAGGGTCAGCTTTCAATTACTGGAAACCTAGGTAAAGTAATGAAGGAGTCTGCAACAATTGCTTTAGAATACATAAAATCGAATAAAGACCTAATGGGACTTAAAGATTTTCCTTTTGACAAACATAACATTCACATCCACGTTCCGGAAGGAGCAACGCCCAAAGATGGACCAAGTGCAGGGATTACGATGATGACCTCTCTGGTTTCCTTATTGACTCAAAGAAAAGTGAAAAGCAAACTAGCCATGACGGGTGAAATCACGTTGAGGGGTAAAGTACTCCCAGTGGGGGGGATCAAAGAGAAAATCCTTGCTGCCAAGCGTTCGAAAATTAAAGAAATTATACTTTGTGCTGACAACCGTAAGGATATTGACGATATTAACAGTAAGTATATCAAAGGGTTAACCTTTCATTATGTCAAAGAAATGCATGAAGTACTAAAAATAGCTGTAATTTTACAAAAGGTTAAAAACGCTAAAAGATTCTAATAATTTTAAGCTTTTGATAGATTCATCCATAATTGCAATTGATGGTTTCGCTTCGACAGGGAAAAGCACCCTTGCGAAGATGTTAGCAAAACACTACAAATACAGGTATGTAGACAGTGGTGCAATGTATCGTGGAATTACTTACGCCGCATTGCATAATAAATGGATGACTTCTGAAGGGCTTGAAGAATCTAAATTACTTGAAGGATTAAAATCTATAAATCTAAACTTTGAAGCAATCGAAAACTCATTGTTGCTTAATGGCATTAATGTTTCCAAAGAAATACGAACTTTAGAGGTGTCTAATAATGTCAGTAAAATTTCAACTCTGCCACTTGTGAGAGATTTTTTAGTCAAGCAGCAACGTGAAATGGGCAAGAGAAAAAAAATTGTAATGGATGGAAGAGATATTGGAAGTGTTGTTTTTCCGGATGCTGCATATAAGTTTTTTTTTACTGCTCACCCCGAAGTTAGAGCTAAAAGACGCTTGGAAGAGTTAAAGTTGGGTGACCCATCCGTTGATTTTGATTCTGTTTTAAAGAATTTAATTCAGCGAGACACCATGGACAGTCAACGTGAAGTAGCACCTTTGAAAATTGCTAAAAATGCCATTGAAATTGATGTAAGTGATCTTTCTGTTTCTGAGATTTTTACTCTTTTGACTGAAAAAATAGAATCTTAAATAATTTTCCTCCTAATTGTTTGTAAATAAGTAGATTCCTTCTAAATTTGCGCACTCTTAATTGGTAGGGAAAACGAGAGTAGAAAACTAAATATAACACCTTCTGTTGTTTCAATGAAGTTTCCTGAACGGCAGAATACAAAATTATCCACAGCCATGGCTGAAAAAAAATCAGACTCAATATTAAAAAAAGTTGAGGACGCTACCAAAAATAAACTAGCAGCAAAAAAAACCACCACTACAAAAAAAACGACTAAAACTAAAACGGTCACTAAGGAATTACTTGCTAAGAAAGCACCTGCTAAGAAAGCACCTGCTAAGAAAGCACCTGCTAAGAAAGCACCTGCTAAGAAAGCATCCACTATAAAAGCTGTGGCCAAAAAGGCACCTGCTAAAAAGGTAGAAGAAGTTGAAGTCGAAGAAGCTGCTGTGGTAGCAATAGCAGATGCAGTAGAAGCACCCGTAGCTAAAGCTTCAGAAGACAGCACTGACTCGATACCATTTCAAAGCGCAGCAACCGCTGTTAATTCTGAAGAATTTCTTAAAAACTTTAACTGGCACAATTATCAAGAAGGTATTGATATTATTGAAGATGAGCAATTAAAAGAATTTGAAGCACTTGTAAC
>Ga0308007_10000961_pt1 | contig 12748 bp, 8 predicted proteins | sample Neamet71_FD_203152 | JGI IMG/M metagenome (GOLD analysis project Ga0308007, IMG submission 203152) | Marine microbial communities from water near the shore, Antarctic Ocean - #71 | ecosystem: Environmental > Aquatic > Marine > Unclassified | place: Southern Ocean | collected 2014-06-07
ATAGTTTAATACCGGGTAGGCCTTTGTCTCTTCGAAATTAGAAGGCTTGTAAAGCAAGCCATAGAGATCAGTGATCTGATCTCTGGCCTTCACAATGAATGGTTCCGGCGCCACCCAGCCGCTAGTGATAAGCGAACCAATATCAGTTTCTTCGAGAACCAACTGCGTATCACCCGCCTTGTTACGCACAACAGAGACCGGAGCAGTATTCGGTGTCGAATAGACGTCACTAAAATATTCAGCAGACTCGGACCAGCTAATCTGATGGTTTGCTATCTCGGGGGTTAGGTTTGTCAATTCAGTACCATCGAAATTAACTCGGTATAGATACTGAAAATAGGGATCACCCGGTTCTCGGTTCGAGCCAAGGAAATAAATCTGCTGATTTTCCAGATCTACCTGCTGGATCTGCAGCACCGCCCAACTACCCTCGGTGATCTGCTGCTTCAATTCGCCTGACTGTAGGTCGTGCAAATAGAGATGGCCCCAATTATCTTTCTCAGAAAACCAGACAAACTCATTTCTCTCGGGAAAGACACGCCAATTGGCAGCGTTGTACCCAGATTCGTAATAGGTCTCTACCTCCTCGCGGTAGATAGGCCTCACATCGCCAGTTTTAGGGTCGGCAACCTGCAGCTGTGCAGTCTTGTGATCCCGCGATGAAGAAACGAACGACAATGTCTCACTGTCTTCACTCCACTCTACGTCTAGGAAGACGCCGCCACGGCCAGCTATGTGATCACTTGTAGTCGATCTATGCGGGTCTGGTGACATATCTAAAGCAACGACACGTGGCTCATCTTCCAGATAAATAATAATGCGCTCGATCATGAATATGTATTCATCACCCGGCAGCGGATACTTCCAAGCATCTAGTTCGCCATGACCGACCTTAGTCGACCACAGATACATCTCACCTACATTTCTGCCATCGTGACGGAAAGTAGCTATCTTAGATGAGTCCGGGGACCACAATAGAACCGGACCATCGTCACGCAACCACCCTGCATTATTGGTCGCATATCCATAGTCCTGCTCACCGTCGAAAGTAAGTTGGGTTACCTCATTACTCGCAGTGTCACGAAACCAAAGGTTATTCTCATCGATAAAGGCTGCCATGCCGCCGTCAGGAGAGAGAAACTCACTAGGAGCAGTCTCCGTAAGCTGATTAAGCGTGTAACTGCTCAAGTCCAATACATATCTCTCGCCAGCAAAATTAAATTTGAGTTGCTCTGGTGCCCCTGCAAGGCGAATCCGCGACAGGTTCAAGTCGCTAGCGTCAACTTCATCGCCAGCATAGGCTTCCAGTTCCAATGCTAGGCGAACCGCATCGAAAAGAGGCGACTTCTGCGCAGTCTTTACATCTACAAGAATATAGTCAGAGCCGTTCTCAGTTGAGCGACGATAAATCAATCGATCATCAATCTGCCAGTATTGAGCTAGGATGTTGCCCCGGACTAGGTCCGAAGTATTGACTGCAAGAAAGCTTTGCGCCCGCTCATAGTCGGCGGCGGTTATGCTCTCAAAATTAGACGCGACTAACGTCGCTGTCTCGTTTCTAGGCGCAGGCGAGCAGGCGTGAATGATGACGACTAAAAATAGTACGATCGAGCTGCGTTTAATCATAACATTCATCCATGCAGCCCTCTCGTGTGCAACTGGAAAAGTAGACGCTAAAGAAGTGCGTCCAATATTAAGTCAACCGATTCGACTATGCGTTGGTCCCGAGGCCGTAAGTCTGGCGCAAATTCGACGCCGGTCAAGTGCTGCAAGCCGTCAATATAGCGTACTGCGATCTCGGCAGCCTGTTCGTCAGAGAATTGCTGATCCTTCTCCTTCACCATGCCACGCGCAAATTCTTTAGAGAATGAGACAGGCTTGCCATCTCTATGCATGACATCACCATTGTCATCCAAGCGCCAGAAGCGTGACGAGTCCATGGTATACAGCTCATCCGCCGCCACAATAGCACCCTTGCTATTGATTCCATGCTCAGTCTTGGTATCAACAAGCACCATGCCCCGTTGAGCAAGATACTGGGTGATCATCCCAAAGGCCATCAGGGATGAGTTGCGAATTTGATTGTATTGCCCACGAGTGCAGACGCCACTATCGATCAACGACTGTGCGTCGATAGTCTTATCTACTTTGTCTTTCGTGCTCGGAGTATCCATGACATAAGGCAGAATGCCGTTAGGCACCAGATCCGCGACGCTAAGCGCATGACCGGCATAGTGCAGTATGGTCTCACCAGCCCCAACAGCCTGCATCCAGTGCTGATACAACGACGTAGAAGTCGAGCTCTCGGCGTTAAAGAGCCGAAGTACATTCTCAAGGCTCACCAACTCAAGGTTCTCGGCAGGAATGACAGTCGAACTTGGCAGCAGCCCCGCCACGGAGAATTGCGATGAGCCCAGCACATCTGCTACTAAACGCAGCATATGATCGTGATTGAAGGCTAGCACCTGATCTTTGAATGGAATGGCACCGCGATTTACATCATGTGTCGAGATTCGATTGTTACGGAACATGAGTCTAACTGGAACTCCCGAAGCGCTCTTGAGTCCATCCCCAAACACGGAGTCAGAGACCTTACCCTTTAATACGGTCGTCCCAGTCAATCTCGGAATCTCCCCATCATCAATAAGCTGCTGAATGGGCCGACCTTCGTTTACAGTATTGCCGTGCTCGGCAACTAATTCTCGGATTTGCTTCTCGTCTAACATGGAATTTTTCACTACACCTTGATGATATGGATTAAGAAAGGAAGAATAAGTGAATCGGTTAGGGACTACAAGATTACAAAGGGCATAGCCATATACAGCATTGGTGCCGCCACCATAGCGCAATACTTAAGAGCGCACATTGTGATCCACCAAGGAAAGAAATGACTGAAGGAAAGTTTACTAAATTAAAAGAAAGTGGTGCCGCCACCAAGAGTCGAACTCGGGACCTGCTGATTACAAGTCAGCTGCTCTACCACGGCTGAGCTATAGCGGCATATATATTTACTACGCTGTCAGGACGCGCATATTACATAAAAAATGCCACAGCTTCAATAGTTCAGTTATTTGATATTTGAGGCTTTTGTGGAATAGGCTCCACCGCCGACATATAACTGCGTCGCCGCAACAGGAATGGTCGCTCCACAAAGAAATAAGTAGTCGCCGCAAGTAGCAGGACCAGCGGGAGTATGAATACAAAGGTATTGAGTACCGCTGTCGCGATTGGCTCATCTAATGGCCATAGACTTCCCCAGTCCTTACGTAGGAAAAAATCCAACACTAAGTAGTGCCCCATATAGATTGAGTAGCTGATCGTACCGAGGGCCACTAGAACTTTACCCAGAAGGTGATGAAAATGTCGTGCGATCGATAGATAGCCAATTAGAAAGGTCGCCCAAGCAATTGCCTCCAACGTCGGCCAGAATATCCAAAGATGGTTATTAACCCCTCCCCCACCCAATTGATTAAACCCAAACAGCAGCATCAGCACCAGACCGGCACCCGCTATAGCGATATAATCCAAACGCTTGCCCGCCACAAAATAATTCCGATAGTAAATACCTGCGAGCATGCCCAATAGAAATTGATCAAGACGACCCACGATAGTCCAATAGCTCAGCTCTCGCATATCGGCCCCCGCATAAAACGCACCAGAGCGCACGACAAGTAGCGCGAGTATTAGCCAAGGTAATACTTTCCAACCCCACTTCTGCACAGAGACTAACAGCAAAGGAAATAATAAATAAAAGTGCCACTCCACCGCAATGGACCAGAGCACGAACGTAAAGGCACCACCGTTAATTGCCGCATCGCTATTCGCCATAAAGAACACAGATTGCAGCAAGGCAACGGCACTAAAGTTTTCCAAGTTGAAAGCTATGCCAAGGACTAAAAAAAATAGGAACAAGGGGTAGGTTCGCAGAAGTCGATTGCGATAGAAGCCTAGAAAATTCAACTTTTTCTGTAGCGAGCCTACAGTAAATACAAATCCGCTAAGCAGGAAGAAAAGAGAAACAGCGGTGTGTCCCTCGATCACCAACGCGGAGAAAGGATTCCCTGCCCTAGCCCAATTAGCCGGATCGTAGGGTGTGCCGTAGATCAACTTATGAGAAATAAAGTGCGAGCTGTGGAAGAACAGCACCAGCAATGCGGCAAAGCCTCGCAGGTGATCAAGTGCGGGAATGTATCCGAAATTAGTACTCTTCATATAGCTAGCAATCGGCTCGTATAGTAGGAAATGAAGCATATTAACTTAACACGATATTTGCTAAAATAGGGTTTCAGGTTTGCTATAAATCACCCAGAAACTAAGCGCGGATCGCTTCTCGAAATACTGAATAGCGCATCTAAATATTACTTTAGAGATAAGCTAGAACCCAAGTATGTTGACACCAGTTACACAAGAATGGCTTCAAATGCTCTCGCTCTATGGCTGGATCTGGATCATTCCAATCGTCGAACGGCTGTTCCCCCTGAATAAGCAACCCTTGATTCGGCGCGGCATCATTAATGACCTGATACACACCTATCATCGTTTGCATCTGCATGGCATATTAAATGCAGCCTTCGTCGCGTGGCTAGTCACTTATGCTCAGCAACATGCGGGCCAAGGCGCTTATTTGCAGGGCTCATTGACAAATATGCATTGGGCATGGAGTTTTTTCGCCCTACTCCTTATGGGCCATATCACTTTTTACGTGGCCCATTATTATTCGCATAAGATTCCTCTGCTCTGGCAGTTTCATCGTGTTCATCATAGCTCATTAACTCTCGATTCATTCTCGACAAGCCGTTTTCATGTTGTCGACAAAGCACTTTTTGCTGCCCCATATCTGATGCTAGTAACTTATTTTCAGCCGGATCCTGCTCTGATTTTTCTATACATCTCATTCAGAGACTTTTGGGGCCGGTATGGCCACGGCAATATTAAAGATGCGCATTGGTTGGGCTATATCGTAAGTAATCCTAAATTTCATCGCTGGCATCACTCCAACCACCCAGAGGCAATTGATAAGAATTTCTCTGGTGAATTTAATTTTATGGATTATATGTTTGGCACCGCGTACTACCCAAAAGAAAGGATTCCCGACAATTTCGGCGATACCACCTACAGCAATAACATAATCGTGCAGCACTACCGACCATTCGCGGATATTTACAACATAGCGAAGAAAGATGGCATCATGGCTCTTTTTAAAAAATCGAAGACGACACCCGCTAAAAATTATCAAACAGCTCAAGAGTGATCCTTACATGGATGACTCAAAAAATAATTCGGCTAGGCTGGCTTTACAAAAACACAGCGAAGATTTTAAGCATAAAGAATTTCGCCTAAGCACACTATTTAGCTCGGATACCAACCGCTTTCAGAAGTACTCGCTAAGTCACGAGGGGCTCCTTCTCGATTATTCCAAGAATTTTATAGACTCAGAAACGGTTTCTCTACTAATCGACTTGGCAGAGCAGAGTCAGCTGCCCGCTGCGATCGATGCGATGTTTCGCGGCAAAAAAATTAACATAACCGAGCAACGAGCTGCACTGCACGTTGCACTACGAGACCCCAAGGCAAAGAACGACACTCCTGAAGTCAACCAAACCCTCGAGAGGATGGAAACACTAGTAGCCGAACTGCATAGCGGGAAATGGATGGGTTACAGCGGCAAGATGATTACTGATGTCATCAACCTTGGTATTGGCGGCTCAGATCTCGGACCCGCAATGGTCTGTGATGCGCTCAGCGCCTTCGCCACTAAAAAACTAAGCGTACATTTTGTGTCGAATGTCGACCCCTCGCACCTCCGGGACACTCTCAAAGGCCTGCAGGCCGAAACTACCCTCTTCATAATCGCTTCCAAGTCTTTCTCTACACTCGAAACACTGAAGAACGCCGAGGCAGCTCGTGATTGGCTACGGCAGCAGACCACCGATGCAGCTGCTACGGCTAAACACTTCGTCGCCATAACTACTAACCTGAGTGCGGCTGCGCAATTTGGTATTGAAGAACAGAATGTACTTCCACTCTGGGATTGGGTTGGCGGCCGCTTCTCTTTATGGTCAGCAGTTGGTTTGCCCATTGCGCTCGCATTGGGAATGGAAGGCTTTCGGCAGTTGCTTGCCGGCGCGCATTCAATGGATGAGCATTTTCGAACAGCGGATCCTGAGAAAAATTTACCTGTCATTTTGGCCCTGCTTAACTTCTGGTATCGAGAATACTTCGATGCACATAGTACGGCTGTGATTCCTTATAGCCAACGCCTGAATCTACTGCCTTCTTTCCTACAGCAGCTATGTATGGAGAGTCTAGGCAAGAGCGTAGACAAGCAAGGCGCGAAGATCGAGCACAATACGGGCGACATCATTTGGGGTACAGTCGGCACCAACGGACAGCACTCCTACTTCCAACTCCTACATCAGGGTACTGAATTTATTCCTGTCGATTTCATAGCCTCTGCGAACAGCGATGTAGAGGACAACACCCAAGCGCATCAACATCTTTTGGCTAGCTGTTTTAGTCAGAGCCTCGCACTGATGGAAGGGAAGCCTGACACAGACTCAGCTCACAAGGTCGTGGCTGGCAACAAACCCAGCAACACAATGCTAATAGAGGAGATGAACCCCTACAATCTCGGCATGCTGCTGGCGCTCTATGAGCACAAAGTCTACGCTCTCAGTGTGCTCTGGAACATCAACGCCTTCGATCAATGGGGAGTCGAGCTAGGGAAAAAGCTATCCACAAAAATCTTTGCGGCTATATCTGCAGAAAAAAACCATGATGCCCTTGACGAATCAACCCAAGGTCTAATTAACAAAGCTCAGCAATGGCAAAAGAGCTGAGGCTGACTACATAATCGGATCTGAATAACTCTACCGACGACTAGTGCTCTGCGACTGGGAATGGAACGCAGAATTGACTCAGCAGGTCCCTCCACTGTCGGTATTTTTCGGACTCTCTAAGTTCCTCAGTATGATTCTTGAAGATTTCTCATTTCACTAGTAGAAAACAACAGCGCTTTTTATTTGGAAGGCCAATGTGGACTTTCCTGACCCAGAATCTTCGAACAGTAGAATTCTTCTCAAATACTGCGTCAGTGCAGTAAGGCTATTTCATGAGCGCGAGTAGTTCGACTGTTTTCTCCTTCATAAGCCCTTCATCTGCACGTGATTCCACGTTCAATCGAACAAGAGGTTCTGTATTGGACATCCTAATATTGAAGCGCCATCTCTCAAACTCCATACTCAGCCCATCTGTTTGGTCAACACCAATACTACTCTCAGAATAGAGTGATTCTATTCTTTTTAATAACGAGAGCGGCTTTTCGATTCGTCTGTTGATTTCGCCGCTCGCCGGAAATGCTTGCATTCTTTCGTCTACAAGTTCAGACAATTTTTTACCCGTTTTAGACATCAAGCCAGCCACCAACAACCATGGCACCATGCCACTATCGCAATAAAAGAAATTTCTGAAATAATGATGCGCACTCATTTCTCCGCCGTAGACGGCATCTTCTATACGCATCTTCTCCTTAATGAATGCATGACCGGTCTTGCATAGAACAGCTTCACCAGAAAATTCCTTTGCAATCTCAATTGTATTCCAAGTCAATCGAGGGTCGTGGACTATCCTTCCACCGGGCTCCTGCTCCAGAAAACTCTGCGCTAGAAGGCCTACAATGTAATAGCCTTCGATAAATCGTCCATTCTCGTCGAAGAAGAAGCATCGATCGAAATCGCCGTCCCATGCAATTCCCATATCTGCGCCTTCGGTGCGAATAGCCTCGATGGTTGAGCCACGATTCTCCTCTAGAAGAGGATTGGGAACACCATTTGGAAAAGTACCATCTGGCTCATGATGAACCTTGGAAAAATTTAGCGGCAAAAATTGTTCAATCATATCAATTGTTGCCCCAGCACCACCGTTGCCGGCATTGCACACTACCTTTAACGACTGTAAGTTTGGAACATCAACATAGCTTAACAAGTGTTCAATATATGCCGATTGAGTATCTTCAAAGCTGACTAACCCTAGCTCATCAGAGGAAGAGAAGTTATTCTCCTCAGCAAGCCTCTTAATTTCGTTCAGACCAGTATCACCACTGATCGGCTTGGAAGATTCCCGAACGAATTTCATGCCGTTGTAGTCTGCAGGATTGTGACTAGCTGTCACGACAATTCCCCCATCTACATTTAGATGACTAGTCGCAAAGTAAATCTCTTCTGTACCGCACTGTCCAATATTAATCACATTGACACCAGCCTTCTTCAGCCCTTGAGATAGGGATGCACACAGTTCTTGGCTACTTAGACGAATATCATAACCAACTACAACCTGCTTAGGTTTGATATATTCGGCATAGGCCCGCCCAATTCTATAGGCTATGTCGTTATTCAATTGTTCAGGAACCCGACCCCTGACATCATAGGCCTTGAAGCAAGTGAGTTCTTCGGTCATCAATCTAGCACCTTAATTAGTTAGCTTTATGTTCCAGCAAAAACCATCTGGATCTGAATCAGCAGCATCATACTGCTGTTGAGTAAATTTATTCTGATTGCACCTTACGCGTATAATTTATCGCATCAATAGAAATCATCCACTCATGACCCTCCTCAATTACACCATATCGATAGACCTCACTACTTCTATGATAACTGTGACGCATTGATACTTTGCATACAGCTTGCCATCTGGGTAAAAGCAACAACGCCCTAAGTGATGCAGCAGTCGCACTGCTAGCACAACAACTCGTGGTCAGTCATGAAACCGACTTCAGTCATACCTTCCACCATAATTTCATCGACCCCATATTGAATGTGAAATTTGGTCATGATGGGCCGCGTTTTGTAGCCAAAGAGTTAGTAGCATGCAAGAAACGCATATTGTATCCAGCAGCTGAAAATAGACATTTTTTAATAACAGACATAGTCTGGGATTTTCTTAAAAAGAGGTTCCCCGCGAACAGATGAAAGTTATTATTTTTGCTCCAACCCCCCCCGAATCAAAATAGAGTTTGAACTACATAGACCCGTTTTCAGACCCTGTCATATCGATCTTCGAAGCGGACAATATCATCCTCTCCAAGATACTCACCAGTTTGAACCTCGATAATCTCTATAGGCTCATTACCGGTATTGGTAAGTCTATGCTTACTTCCGACCGGGATATACGTTGATTCATTTGGTCGCAGCTCGAACTCTTTATTGTCGCAGGTTACCAATGCGACTCCCTTGAGCACTATCCAGTGTTCTGCCCTCTTACGGTGAAGCTGCAGCGAGAGCGATGCGCCAGCATTGACCACTATATGTTTTACTTGGCAGCCCGGCCGCCTGCTAAGAGACTCATAAGAGCCCCACGGACGGTAGACCAACCGGTGCAAGGTGCTTTCTTCTCGCTGGAGCCACTGCAACTGTTGTACCAATTTTTTAACGGACTGCGCTTGCGAGCGGTCGGTCACCAGCACTGCATCAGCGGTTTCAACCACTACGACATCCCGCATCCCCGCAACAGCAACTAGTCGAGACTGAGATTGAATATAACTATTTTCAACATCGAAAGTGACTACATCGCCAGATAGTGCGTTGCCCTGCTCATCCTTGTCCTGCAATTCCCATAACGCATCCCAGGCACCAAGATCATTCCAACCCGCCTCAAGAGGCACAACCACAGCTGAGGCCGTCTTCTCCATAACGGCATAGTCGATAGAATCGCTGCGACAGCTCGCAAAGATTGGCTCTGGAATTAGCTGAAAGTCCTCTCCCTGTTCCAGATTAGCGTAGGCCTCATTACAGCTATTGAAAATAGCTGGAGCATGGCGCTTCAGCTCCTTTAAATAAGTAGAGGCGGAAAACAAGAACATCCCACTATTCCATAAATAGTTTCCACTATCTAGATAGGTCTGAGCTGTTTCCTGATCCGGCTTTTCCACAAACTTATCAACGCAATATCCATTGCCGCCGACAAGTTCTACCCCTTTTTCTATATATCCATAACCTGTGTCTGGGGCACTTGGCACTATTCCGAATGTGACCAAATCTCCTTGTTTGGCAGACTGCAAAGCCTTACTTACTGCTAACTGAAATGCTGCCTGATCCTGAATCACGTGATCAGTAGGCATGACTAGAAGAAGTGGATCCGCGTTATCTTGCAGTGCGCACAATGCAGCAAGGGCTGCCGCAGGTGCCGTATTCCTGCCAACCGGCTCCAACAATATATTACAGTGATCTTTCCCAAGTTGCCGCAGCTGCTCCGCGACTAGAAAGCGATGATCACTATTACAAACGACTATAGGATTTTCGACGTCAGGTACACCCTCTAGACGAGACAACGTGTTCTGAAATAGTGAACCCTGCATGCTGGGGAAATCAATAAATTGCTTTGGCAGCATCGACCGAGAGACAGGCCAGAGCCTGGAACCCACACCACCAGAAAGAAGAACGGGAATTAACATAAAGCTTGCTACCTCGGACTTCTATAGAAAAATGACAAAAAGAAGCGATATAGTAACAAAATATTGTCTATTTTAATAAATAGAGCCGATTCAACAGCCTGCCATCAATTTATGATCGATTATTTGGCCCTAGCGCGATAACATCAAGGCATCGAAGAGCCACCTCTTGGAGGGTTTTAGCCAGCTCATGACACAAGCCAAACACAATTTTATTCCGAAGAATTCCTATACATTGGAAGAATTAGTAGATTGCGGCCGTGGCCGTCTATTCGGTCTGGGCAACGCCAAGTTACCCGTGGACAATATGCTCATGCTTGATCGCATCGTTCAAATCAATAGCGATAGCGGCGAACATGGCCGTGGACAAATAATCGCTGAGCTGGATATAAAGCCCGAGCTTTGGTTCTTCGACTGTCATTTCCCTGACGACCCAGTCATGCCGGGGTGCCTAGGATTAGATGCCCTGTGGCAGCTATTGGGATTCTTCCTTGGCTGGAGTGGTCACCCTGGTAAAGGTAGGGCACTCGGGGTTGGTGAGGTGAAATTTACTGGTGAAATATTGCCGACTTCAAAGACGGTGGTCTACGAATTATCAGTAAGTCGACTTGTTAATAGAAGCTTAGTTATGGGCATCGCCGACGGAAAAGTATCTGTAGATGGCAAGACAATTTATACCACTAAAGGACTGAAGGTTGGTCTGTTCACGCCAGGAAGTTCATTCTAGACCAAAGTGCGTGAATGATTTTTTTATGATTAAGGACATCGTATGAAGCGCGTTGTTGTTACTGGTATCGGAATTGTATCCTGTTTGGGCAATGACAAAGAGTCGGTGCTAGATTCTCTCAAGGCCGGGCGCAGTGGAATTCGACACAATTCCACGTATGAAGAAATTGGCATGCGCAGTCATGTCAGTGGGTCGGTGCAGATCGATACTGCTGAACTGATCGATCGCAAGATACTTCGGTTTATGGGCGACGCCTCTGCTTATGCGTATCTGGCCATGGAGCAGGCGATATCTGATGCCAGCCTCGAGGATAACGAAGTATCCAATTTCCGCTCCGGATTAGTAGTGGGCTCTGGCGGTGGATCCTCCGAAGATCAGTTCGAATCAACTAAAATAATGCGTGAGAAGGGTATACGTAGAGTTGGGCCCTATCGTGTAACGCGCACGATGAGCAGCACTACGTCGGCTTGCCTAGCCACTCCTTTCAAAATCAAAGGCGTCAACTACACAATTTCATCGGCCTGTGCGACCAGCGCACATTGTATTGGCCATGGAGCCGAGCTGATTCAGCTAGGCAAGCAGGATATAGTTTTCGCAGGCGGCGGCGAAGCAGAACACTGGACAACAAGCCATATGTTCGATGCTATGGGTGCGCTTTCAACTAAATATAACGACACTCCCGATAAAGCGTCACGTGCTTTCGATGCCGACCGTGATGGTTTCGTGATTGCTGGTGGTGGTGCGATTCTTGTCATAGAGTCCCTCGATCACGCTCTAGCTCGGGGAGCAAAGATCTATGCGGAAATAACTGGATATGCAGCAACTTCTGATGGCTTTGATATGGTAGCTCCCGCAGGCGAAGGCGGCGCACGCGCAATGCAGATAGCAACCGCAGGCCTGGAAGGATCGGTAGACTACATCAACACACACGGCACTAGCACACCAGCCGGTGACGTCTCGGAACTACGCGCGATCAAAAGCGTGTTCGGTAAAAACGTACCGACACTTAACTCAACCAAGTCACTAACAGGCCATTCACTTGGCGCGGCAGGCGCACAGGAAGCCATCTACAGTCTATTGATGATGGAGAATGATTTTATTGCTGCCTCCGCAAATGTAGAGAACCTAGACGAGGAAGCGAAGGGGGCGCCAATCGCAATCGAGCGACAGGATGACGTTATCCTTAACCGTGTCATGTCTAATAGCTTCGGCTTCGGCGGCACCAATGCTTGCCTTGTCTTCGATCGCTATAACGACTAACTACTGTGAACAAAAAGCCAATTCTCCACTTAACGGGTCTTACTTAATATGAAGATAAGCTTCGTATTCCAAATCAGATTATTTCTACTACTCGCCACGTTCCTGCTTGCAGGCAACGCTGCCCACGCACAGCTGACACCCCGCACGGTCTCTGGTCTAGCTGCGCAACCTACTTATCCAAAGCCTCTCCCTCCCGAAGATGCTTTTCCTTTCTATATTAGTGCCGTTAGTCCAGGACGATACAAGATTACGTGGAACCTACCAGATGGTCACTATTTATATCGGCACGCCTTCGAATTCATACTTAGCCAGCACGT
>Ga0308007_10000962_pt1 | contig 12741 bp, 9 predicted proteins | sample Neamet71_FD_203152 | JGI IMG/M metagenome (GOLD analysis project Ga0308007, IMG submission 203152) | Marine microbial communities from water near the shore, Antarctic Ocean - #71 | ecosystem: Environmental > Aquatic > Marine > Unclassified | place: Southern Ocean | collected 2014-06-07
AGACACACCTTTTTTAGATTTTTGACCTAGACCAGTTCCTTTAGATTTATTCAAAGCTCTTTTTTCTGCTAATTGACAGTCAATCTTTGCACCTGTTTTTAGTACACCCGTAAGTTTATCACATTCACTTATTTTAGCAGCTGAAAATGAGTAGCTCGTACAAAACACCGTCATAGTAATAATTAATAGTATATTTTTCATTTTTTTTTCCTTTTTTTAATTTTCTTGCTTCTATCATACTCTTTCTTTTTTTCTATTAATATTAATGCTTTCTCAATTGTTATTTCTGTTGGGTCTTTGTCCTTCGGTATTGTTACATTTAATGACTTGTACTTTACATAGGGACCAAATTTACCTTTCATAATTCTTACTGGCTTTTTATCACCTGGGTGCATACCTAAATCCTTTATTATTAAGGCAGATATTCTTCCAGGTTTTGCGTCAGCTATTAGTGCAATGGCTCTATTTATGTCTATAGAAAATATTTCTTCTACATTTTCAAGTCTTGCTGATTTATTTTCATATTTTAAATACGGACCAAACCTACCTGTATTTAAAGTTATATCTTTTCCAGTTTCAGGGTTTTGTCCAAGAACTTTAGGTAATGAGCATAAAAATTTTGCTCTATTTAGCTCAACACTATCTACGTTTATACCCTTAGGTATAGAAATATTTCTCACATTGTTATCTTCTTTTGTTTTCTTCTTCTTGGGAATTTTTAACTCAACCTTTAATTCTTTCTCGTATTGTAAATAGGGACCGAATCTTCCATTTTTTAAATAGATGTCTTTTCCAAACTCATTTTGTCCGATTAGCTTTTTTTCTATTAAATTATATTGTGCTGCAGTTTTTGTTTTTGATAACGGCCTGGTAAATTTACAATCAGGATAATTTGAGCATCCAATAAACACACCACTTCTAAAGCTATTTTTTAAACTTAGCTCTCCATTACTACAGATTTTACATTTTCGATCTATTAAATCTTTGTCATTCTTTTCAAAAATTATATTTCCAAGGCTTTCATTTAATAGATCCAAAACTTCGCGCGTTTTTTTTTCTTTAACAGAATTTACATTTATAAAAAAATCTTTCCAAAAATCTTCCAAGACCTTAACCCAATTAATTTTACCGCTTGTAATTTCATCTAACTGATTTTCTAGTTTTGCAGTAAAATTATAATCTACATATTTAGTAAATAGTTTCTCTAAGAATGCAGAGATTAATTTACCTCTGTCCGTAGGGTGAAATCGTTTATTAACCATCTCCACATAACTTCTTGTTGATAATACTGAAATAATACTAGCGTAAGTTGATGGTCTACCAATACCAAGTTCTTCCATTCTTTTTACCAAACTAGCCTCAGAATACCTCGCAGCTGGATCAGTGTAGTGTTGCTCACCAACAAGTTTTGAGATGTTAACATTATCGCCTACAGTACATTCTGGTAAAATATTTTTAGCATCTTCGTCAGTTTCATTAATTTTGTAAACCTTTAAAAACCCATCGAATTTAACAACAGAACCGTTTGCCTTAAAATTAATATCTTCATCTATAGATTCAATAAGAATGCTATTTCTGTTGAATTCTGCTGACTTCATTTGTGAAGATAAAGCTCTAGTCCAGATTAATTCATAAAGCTTAAGTTGATCAGAGTTGATATATTTTTTTAGATGACTTGGCTTTCTTTTTATATCAGTAGGTCTAATTGCTTCGTGGGCTTCTTGAGCATTTTTTGCTTTTTTACCTTCATATGTGTTTGGAATAATTGGCAGGTATTCTTTACCAAAATCTTTTGTAATTAAATCACGGAATTCAGTAATAGCTTCTTTAGAAATTTGAGTTCCGTCTGTTCTCATATAAGTGATCAGACCGGTAGTTTCTCCATCTATTTCTATGCCCTGATAAAGTCGTTGTGCAATTTGCATGGTTCTAGAAGTACCAAACCCAAAATTATTAGAAGCAGTTTGCTGCAGCGTAGATGTAGTAAATGGTGCAAGAGGATTTCTTTTATGAACTTTAGAATTAATATCTTTAATTTTGAACTTTGATTTGTTAATTATGTTGATCGCCTTGTCGATTTCGGCCTTATTTCTAAACGAAAATTTTTCAATTCTAGCTCCTCCAAAAAATGTTAATTTAGAAATAATATTTTCATTGTTTATGTTTATAAAATTTGAAATTAATGTCCAATATTCTTCAGGTTTAAATAATTCAATCTGATGCTCTCTTTCAGTAATTAATTTTAAAGCCACAGATTGAACTCTTCCAGCCGATTTTGAGCCTGGAAGTTTAGTCCATAAAATAGGAGAGATATTGAACCCAACAAGGTAGTCCAAAGCTCTACGCGCAAGATAGGCTTCAACTAATGGAACTTCTATTTGCCTAGGATTAGCAATTCCCTTAAGAATTGCATTTTTAGTAATTTCATTAAAAACAACACGTTCTAAAATTTTATCTTTAAGTATTTTTTTTTCAACAAAATACTCCTTGATGTGCCAAGCAATTGCTTCTCCTTCACGGTCAGGGTCAGTTGCTAATATGATTTTATTAGAATTTTTAGCCACCTCAGTAATTTCTTTTAAGTATTTTCTTGAAAATGAATCTACTTCCCACAACATTTCAAATTTATTATCAGGGTCAACAGAACCATTTCTCGAAGGTAAATCTCTTATGTGACCATAGCTTGCTAAAACTACATAATCTTTTCCAAGATATTTATTTATTGTTTTAGCTTTCGCAGGACTTTCTACAATAACTAGATTCATTTAAACATTTATTTTTAAATTCATATAGATTAGTTAAATATAACTAATCTTTATTAAAAAAGCTTATTAAAAATTGGTTTTATTTTCTGTCTTCCCTTTAATACGAGATATGTTTTCTCTGTGGGTGTAAGTAACCATAGTAAAAATTATAAAGAAAAATAGACTCATATTAAAGTTATTTAAAGTAATGGAGTACAATAAAATTATCACTGATGAGATTAGTGATGATAAAGAGGAGTATTTTGAAATGTATAAAATTAATACCCAGCTAACTATAAAAATAAGCCCAAGATAAATCGAAAAAGCAAAAAGAACACCTAGATACACAGCGATTCCTTTTCCACCATTAAATTTTAACCAAATCGGATAAACATGACCAAGAAAACACAAAAGAGCTGAAAGATAAATATAATCTGGTGCAAAGTTTAATGTCATTAAAACAGAAGCATATGCTTTTAATGCGTCTAATAAAAGTGTTGCTATCCCTAAAGATTTTTTACCTGCTCTCAACACATTAGTTGCTCCAATATTTCCAGAGCCTATGTTTCTAATATCTTTTTTAAGAAAAATTTTTGTTAGCAGTAAACCAAAAGGTATTGAACCTAATATATATGAATAGATTGATATGTATATTAATTCTGTAATCACTAGGATTTAAAAGCAAGTTCTCCATTTAAAAAAGTCATAAGAACTTTACCTTGAACTTTCCTTTCTTCCACGGCGGTATTTTTAGACTTAGATTTAAGAAAGTCTCCCTTTATAATCCATGGTACTTCAAGATCAAAAACACACATGTCTGCATCAGATCCTTTTTTTAATGTGCCTTTATTAATTTTTAAAATTTTAGCTGGATTGATTGTTAATGTTTCTATTATTTTTTTCAAAGACAGCGATTCATTGTGGTGCATTTCAAGAGCAAGTGGCAACAATGTTTCTATACCAATAGCCCCTGTAGCTGCTTGTGCAAACGGAAGCCTTTTTCCCTCCTCATCTTCTGGCGTATGGTCTGAAACTATAACATCAATTAATCCAGATTTTACTCCTTGAACCAAAGCGAGTCTGTCATCTTCAAGTCTTAAAGGAGGAGAAACTTTTAAAAAGGTTTTAAAATCTCCAATATCATTTTCGTTTAAAGAAAGATTGTTTATAGAGACTCCAACAGTAAAATTTAATCCACTTTCTTTATTTCTTTTAATTACTTCTAAAGATTCTTTCGATGAGATTTGATTTATATGATACCTGCACGGAAACTCATTCAATAAGGAAAGATCTCTTTCAATAATTATTTTTTCAGCAATATAGGATATCCCTTGCAACCCAAGCCGGGTTGATACCTCTCCTTCATTTATACAGCCATTTTTTGATAGTTCATAATCTTCTGCATGTTGCATAATCAGCACCCCAATGTCCGAAGCATAGTCCATTATTTTGGCCATTGTCTCTGTACTCTGAACTGCTTTAACAACATCTGTAAACCCAACTATGCCTTTAGTAGAAAGTAGACCAAATTCCGTCATTTGTTTTCCTTCTGTTTCTCTTGTTAGTGTGGCTGATGGAAATAAATTAACGGATGCTTTGTCTCTTCCTCTTCTTATTATAAAATCGACCATTGAAACATTATCAATAAGAGGCTTAGTGTTAGGCATTGTAACTATAGATGTTACACCACCAGCCAAAGCTGCGTGACTTAATGTTCTAAAATTTTCTTTGTATTCGTAGCCTGGCTCACCAACAAACGCTTTCATGTCAACAATACCAGGTATTAATATTTTGTTTTTAAGATCAATTATTTCTGCAGAAGGTGAGGCATCTGTTTTTTTTACGTCTTTTCCAATTGATTTAATTTTACCATTTTTGTCAACTACAACAGAACCTTTCTCATCCATTTCTTGAGATGGATCTATAATTCTTGCATTAATTAAAATTTTTTCAGTCATTTAATCTTTACAATACATTTTTAAACAAGCCATCCTTACCGCAACTCCCAATTCAACTTGTTCTTTAACAAGACTTACATTTATATCGTCTGCAAGCTTTGTATCTATTTCAACACCTCTGTTCATAGGACCTGGATGCATTATTAAAGCATCTTTATTTGCAAATTTTAATTTTTCCGGTGTTAGGCCATAAAATTCATAATATTCTCTTTTTGACGGCAAGAAAGATCCCTGCATACGTTCATTTTGAAGTCTTAACATCATTACAATATCACATCCGTCTAATCCTTTTTTCATGTCTGTAAAACTTTTAACACCAAGTCTTTCAATTGATTTTGGCATTAATGTTTTTGGTGCAATGACATTTACTTCAGCTCCTAACATATTCATTAAATAAATATTAGATCTCGCAACACGTGAATGAAGGATGTCTCCACAAATTGCAATTTTTAGACCTTCAATTTTACCTTTTCTATTAATTATCGTAAGAGCATCCAATAATGCTTGCGTGGGGTGTTCTCTCCAACCATCACCAGCATTAATAACTGTGCAATTAACTTTCTGAGAAAGTAGATTTGGCGCTCCAGAATCTTGGTGTCTTATTACAATTATATCAGGGTGCATAGCATTTAAAGTCATTGCTGTATCCATTAGGGTTTCACCCTTTTTAAGAGCTGAATTTGCAACGTTCATAGTCATTACATCGGCACCTAATCTTTTACCCGCTAAATCAAAAGAACTCTGGGTTCTTGTTGATGGTTCAAAAAATAGATTAATTTGAGTTTTACCACTCAGAATATCTGATTTTTTTGAAGCACTTCTATTTAGCTTAATAAAAATTTTTGCTTCTTCAAGAATATTTTTAGCTTCTTGAACTGATAAATTTTGAATACCTAATAAATGTTTGGGTTGGTCTTTAATAGCTAAAGTATTTTTTTTAACTGCCATTAAAATAAACTCTATAGGCCTTTTGTATTATGATATCAAGTAATTTCTCTATTTAAAAAGTCCAGCGCACCCTGAAGAATAAAAGCCGCTGAATTTTCGTCAAGTTTACTTATTTTTTTGCTCGTATTAACGTTTAAATCATTAGACAAATTAAAAGCACCTCGGCTAGAAAGTCTTTCATCCCACATAGTGATAGGTATGGAAATATTTTTTGATAAGTTTATAGCTAGATCTTTAGCTGATTGAGAGGATTGACTTGGCGACCCGTCCATATTTATTGGATTTCCAATGATAATACCTTTTATATCGTTATCAGAAATAATTGTACTTATTTGACCCAAGAAGCTCGAAAAGTTATTTTTAATTATCGTTGCGTACGGAGTTGCTACAATTTTATTTTCATCACAGATAGCTACGCCAACTCGTTTCTTGCCAGGGTCAACCCCCAATAATCTTGATTTTTTATCAATTTTTTTTTCAAATTCTTCAATATTCAGCATGATTATGTTATAAGTTTAAATAATAATTTCCTAAAATTAACATAGATTACAAATGTCCATAGATAAAGACAAAATTAAACATACTGCTAAACTTGCTAGAATATCTTTAGATGAAAATAAAATAGAGAGTTTATCTAAAGACTTGTCGAATATATTTAATTTTATTGAAAAATTAAGCAAAATTAACACAGACAAAGTCAAACCTTTAACATCAATACTAGACCATAGTTTAAGAACCAGGGAAGACAAAGTTACAGACGGAGGAATTAGAGATAAAATTCTAGAAAATTCACCAAATAAAAATGAAGAATTTTTTATTGTACCCAAAGTAATAGAATAGATGTCAAATATAACTAATAAAAGTTTAACCGAGATAGTTGATTTAATAAAAAAAAAAGAAATTAAATCTGAAGAAGTAACTAATGCTTATATTAACAATGTAAAAAAAGGAAAAAAGCTTAATTCATTCATTACAGAATCTTTTGATAACGCTCTTACAAAATCAAAAAATTTTGACGCAAAACCAAACTATGAAGTATTGTTACCCGGTGTACCATTAGCTGTAAAAGACTTATTTTGCACAAATGGAGTTAGAACTACAGCAGGGAGTAAAATGCTTGAAAATTTTATTCCTACTTATGAATCTACAATAACAAGTAACCTATGGTCAGAAGGAGCCTTTCTTTTAGGTAAATTAAATTGTGACGAATACGCGATGGGATCATCCAATGAAACAAGTTTTTTTGGAAACGTTATAAACCCTGTAAAAGAGAATACGGTGCCCGGTGGCTCTTCTGGTGGATCTGCAAGCGCACTAGCGGCAGATCTTACGCCAGCTACAATTGGAACTGATACCGGTGGCTCTATTAGACAACCCGCTTCATTTACGGGTACTATTGGTTTAAAGCCAACTTACGGTCTATGCTCAAGATGGGGCATTGTTGCCTTTGCCTCTTCGTTGGATCAAGCAGGTCCAATGACAAAAACAGTTTCAGATTGCGCTTTGATGCTTGAGGCTATGTCAGGATTTGACTCAAAAGATTCAACCTCAATAGATAGAAAAAAAGAAAATTATTCAAAAAAATTAACTCATAATATTAAAGGTTTAAAAATTGGCATACCAAAAGAATACAGAGTTGATGGAATGCCAAATGAAATTGAAAAACTTTGGGAAAAAGGTAAAAAAATACTTAAAGAAGAAGGTGCGGAGATAATTGACATTTCGTTGCCACACACTGAATATGCTTTACCCACTTATTATATAGTTGCTCCTGCAGAAGCTTCTTCAAATTTAGCTCGGTACGATGGTGTTAAATATGGGTTTAGGTCACACAATGGTTCTAATCTTGTAGAGATGTATGAAAATACAAGATCTGAGGGATTTGGAGACGAGGTTAAAAGACGAATTTTAATTGGAACTTATGTTTTGTCCTCTGGTTACTATGATGCTTATTATATCAAAGCACAAAAAGTAAGACAGTTGATAAAAAGTGATTTCGATAATGCATTCACTAAAGTTGATGCCATATTAACTCCTTCTACTCCAAGCTCTGCGTTTAAGATTGGAGAAAAAAAAGATGATCCTATATCAATGTATTTAAATGATATTTTCACAGTGCCTACTAATTTAGCCGGTCTGCCCGCGATATCAATTCCTATAGGCCATGATAAAAATAATTTACCTCTAGGCCTGCAATTAATTGGCAAACCCCTTGGAGAACAAACATTGTTAAATTTAGCTTTTTCCATGGAAAGTAAGAGTAATTTTAAACAAAATATTATTAAATGGTGGGAAAAATAATCAATGAGTGAAGATAAATCAAAATATCTAATCGAAGGTTCTCAAGGTAAATGGGAAGTAGTTATTGGGCTAGAAGTTCACGCTCAAGTTTCTTCTAGGTCAAAGTTATTTTCAGGTTCTTCAACTACCTTTGGCGCCCAGCCGAATACACAAGTAAGTTTAGTAGATTGTGCTTTTCCTGGAATGTTACCAGTAATAAATAAATACTGTGTTGAACAAGCTGTTAAAACAGGACTTGGTATTAACGCGCAAATTAACTCCTATTCTGTTTTTGATCGAAAGAATTATTTTTACGCCGACTTACCTCAAGGCTATCAAATATCTCAATTTAAAAACCCAATTGTGGGTGAGGGAGAAATAACGTTAGACCTAAAGACTGGATCAAAAAAAATTGGCATCGAAAGACTACACTTAGAACAAGATGCAGGAAAAAGTATTCACGATCTTGATCCAAGCAATACTTTTGTAGATCTTAATAGATCAGGTATTGCGTTAATGGAAATTGTTAGTAAACCAGACTTAAGATCACCTGATGAGGTTAATGCTTATGTTAAAAAACTAAGATCAATTATGAGGTATCTAGGAACATGTGATGGTAACATGCAAGAAGGGTCATTAAGAGCTGATGTAAATGTTTCAGTAAGAAAAGATGGGGACAGTAAATTAGGAACCAGATGTGAAATAAAAAATGTTAATTCCATTAAGTTTATGCAAATGGCTATTGAATATGAAGCTAAAAGACAAGTAGAACTTCTAGAGACAGGTAAATCAATTGTTCAAGAAACAAGATTATTTGACACCAAAATTAACGAAACTAGGTCTATGAGATCTAAAGAAGATGCTCATGACTACAGGTATTTTCCTGATCCAGACTTACTTCCTTTAAACCTAGACAAAGGTTTAATTGAAAAAATAAAAAAAAATTTACCAGAACTCCCAGATCAAAAAAAAGACCGTTTTATAAAAGATTATTCTTTAAGCCCTTATGAAGCTAACGTTTTAGTTTCAGAAAAAGAAGTTGCAGCTTTTTTTGAAGAAGTAATTAAAACAGCTGATAAGAAACTGTCAACTAATTGGATAATTGGAGATTTATTTGCATCACTAAATGAAAAAAATATATCTATATTAGAATCTCCAATCAAAGCTAAGGAAATGGCCAGTCTTATAAATTCCATTTCATCAGGTTTAATTTCTGGTAGAGCAGCAAAAGAAGTGTTTGAAGTTATGAAAGATACTGGCGGTGATCCTGTTAAAATAATTGAAATAAAGGGTTTAAAACAAAAAAGTGACCCTAAAGAATTAGAGGCCTTAATTGATAAAATTTTAGAAGAAAATAAAGATAAAGTATCTCAATATAAATCAGGTAAGGATAAGTTATTTGGTTTTTTTGTTGGTCAAGCAATGAAAGTTTCTGGTGGAACTGCAAACCCACAGCTAGTCAACAATATACTTAAGAATAAACTTAAATAATTAAGAAAAATTAAGGCACAAGGTTCAATTCGCTCAAAATAAGTAGTTTGTATTTAGCTATAATTAACTATGGAAGATAAGAAATATATTAAAACTTTTAAATTATTGCTTCCTTACCTATGGCCAAAAGAAAGAAATGATTTAAAAATAAGAGTTAGTTTTGCTGTTTTAGCTTTAGTTCTGGCTAAAATAGCAAGTGTAACTACACCTTTATTTTTAGGTCGAGCTGTTAATTCATTAACTGAATTAAGCACTGGTATTAATTTATACATGTTAGTTCCTGTCGCTTTAATAGTTGGCTATGGGGTAGCAAGAATAATAGCCTTTACATTTGTCGAGATCAGAGACGCATTATTTTCAAAAGTATCCCAACATTCCATCAGACAAATATCACTAACTATGTTTAAACATTTGCACAATCTCTCTCTTCAATTTCATTTAAACAGACAAACCGGAGGATTAGCCAAATATATAGACAGAGGAACTAAGGGAATAGATTTTCTTTTAAGATATGTACTGTTCAATATCTTGCCTACCTTTTTTGAGGTTTTTTTGGTTTCTGGAATTTTATTTTATTTGTATGGGCCTTGGTACGCCGTGATAACATTGGCAACTATAGGTTTTTATTCTTACCTGACCTTTCAAATAACAGAATGGAGAAATATATTCAGAAAAAGAATGAACAAAGCTGACAACGATGTAAGCACTAAGATGATAGATAGTTTGTTAAACTTTGAAACAGTAAAATATTTTAACAATGAATCTTTTGAATCTAATAGACTTGATAAATCCTTAGAAGAATACGAGTTAGCCGCGAATCAGAGCAGACATTCATTGTCATTATTAAATATAGCTCAAACTTTTATTATAATGTTTGGTATTACGATCATGTTAGTGATGTCCGCATATGGTATTAAAAATGGAGATATTGATGTTGGTGGATTTGTTGTAATTAATGCGTATATGCTGCAACTATACCAACCATTAAACTGGCTAGGATCTGTTTATAGAGAAATTAGACAAGCACTAACTGATATGGAAAATATGTTTGGCTTACTTGAAGTTCCAACTACATTGCAAATTAACCTGGAGGACTTACCAAGAAATAACGTCACCGAGATCAAATTTAAAGATGTGAGTTTTGATTACGATGTAAGAAGAACAATTATAAAAAATATTTCATTCATAGTACCAAATGGAAAAAAAGTTGCTATTGTAGGCCCAACAGGTGCTGGTAAGTCAACAATAAGTAGATTACTATTTAAGTTTTACAGCCCAAAAAGTGGAAATATTTACATAAATGACACAAATATAAATAAAATCTCTCAGGAATCTTTAAGAAAGATAATAGGGGTGGTGCCACAAGATACAGTTTTATTTAACGATACAATTTACTACAACATTGCCTACGGTAATACGAGTGCTACCAAAGAAGAAGTCATTAGCGCTGCTAAAAATGCAGATATTCATAATTTTATTTCAATTTTACCCGATGGGTATGAAACTATAGTTGGAGAAAGAGGATTGAAATTATCTGGAGGAGAAAAACAAAGAGTAGCTATCGCAAGAACGATTTTAAAAAACCCAAAGATATTTTTTTTTGATGAGGCAACTTCTGCTTTAGACACAAGTACTGAAAAAGAAATACAAAAAAATTTAGAAAATGTTTCAAAAAATAAAACAACTTTAATAATTGCACACCGTTTGTCCACCGCAGCTAATGCAGACAATATTATTGTACTTGATAGAGGTGCCATTATTGAGGAAGGTAATCACGATACTTTAATCCAAAAAAAGGGTAAATACTTTGAGATGTGGGAAAAACAAAAACCTGTTTAGATATTTATGGGAAAAAATTTAGAGATAACTGCTTCACTAGAGAAATACATTGAAAAGTTTAGCCACTCCCTACACCCTATTCAAAAAGAAATAATTTCTTACAACAAAAGTTTAGGAGACATTAAAAGAATGCAAATAGCAGTATCTCAGTGCCATTTTTTACAATTAATAATTAAAGTTTCAAAGTCAAAAAAAATACTAGAAGTAGGAACTTTTACTGGATTAAGTGCATTGTCAATGTCTTTGGCTCTACCTCATGATGGTAGTCTTATTGCATTAGACAAAAACTCAGAAACTAATAAAATTGCTACAGAATTTTTTAAGAGGGCTAAACAAGAAAAAAAAATTAAAACTATAATAAAACCAGCAATGGAAAGTATCGAAGTGTTAAAAAAAGAAAATAATTATTTTGATATTATTTTCATTGATGCTGACAAATATAACTATAAAAAATACTATGATAGTTCACTTGAATTAATTAAAAAAAATGGACTAATTATCATCGATAATGTTTTGTGGCACGGAGAAGTAGCCGATAAATACAACAACGAAAAATACACAAATATAATACGAGATTTTAATACATATGTAAAAAATGACAAAAGAACAGAGCAAGTAATAATTCCACTTGGCGATGGATTTACAATCTGTAGAAAGTTGTAATGCTTAATATCTTTGGTTTTTATAAATTTATAAGTATTACAAATTTAAAAAAACACAAACAAGAACTTCAATTATTCATGATTAAAAATGAAGTTAGAGGAGCTCTGGTAATTGCCAAAGAAGGTATCAACGGAACTATATCAGGAAAAAAAATTGCCACCACTCTTTTTGAAAAAAAAATTTTAAAACAATTTAATTTTAAAGATTTTGACAACAAAAACAACTCTCCATGTAAGTTTCAACCTTTTCATAAAGCTAAAATTAAAATTAAAAAAGAAGTTGTTCCTTTTGGATTAAATTTAAATAAAAAAAACAAGAAAAAAAATATTTATATAGAACCAGGTAAATGGAATAAATTGATCAAAAAAAAACACACCTTATTAATTGATGCTAGAAAGCCCTTTGAGTATAGAGTTGGTACTTTTAGAGGGTCCTCAAATCCCAACGTTACTAATTTTAGAGATTTTCCAAAATACTTAAATAAAGTTAAAAAGAATCTACCAGTAGCTATGTTTTGCACTGGAGGAATTCGTTGTGAGAAGGCTTCTGTCTTTTTAAAAAATAGTGGTTTTAAAAATGTTTTTCAACTCAAGGGTGGAATACTTGGTTATTTAAAAAAAATAAAAAAGGAAAAAAGTTTATGGAAAGGTGAGTGTTACGTTTTTGATAACAGAATTTCTTTAAAACATAAATTAGAACAAGGAACTCATTCAATGTGTGGTGGATGTAGAACTCCGGTGTCCGTGTCAGATAAAAAATCTAAAAAGTATGAAGAGGGCGTGTCCTGTCTAAATTGCCATGATAAACTTACCGTAGAT
>Ga0308007_10000965_pt1 | contig 12724 bp, 8 predicted proteins | sample Neamet71_FD_203152 | JGI IMG/M metagenome (GOLD analysis project Ga0308007, IMG submission 203152) | Marine microbial communities from water near the shore, Antarctic Ocean - #71 | ecosystem: Environmental > Aquatic > Marine > Unclassified | place: Southern Ocean | collected 2014-06-07
GGCAGTACTTCCAGCTTTCAGGTAAATATGAAGATGATAAAACCCATCAAGCAGCTTATAAAGATTTCTCAAAATCTATTGAGAATATTAAGAGAAAACAAGTTGAAAAAGAATTTTCTGGTAAGGGAGATGTTACTAAAAAGAAAAAAACTAAACCGTTTGATTTTCAAGAAGAACTCATGAAAAATTTACCTGATCACTTAAAACCAGCAAAAGATAAAAGTCAAGATATTGAAAAAGGAGAAAATAAATTAAAAGAAATTGATACTATGATGAATGATAAAATGGAAAAAATTGATTCATTAATGAACATGTTAGATAAGAAAAATAGTGACGAAGGTATCGCTTCAACTGTTGGAAATGTTAGAGAAATTCTATCTGATCATACAAAAAACACCGATATTGACTCGTCTACAGAATTAGTCTCAAAGTAATTAAAATATATTTTTTTTTTGTTTGGTTATATTATAAAATGGTTGGTTCTAAATCTCGGAGAAGATCTAATAAAAGAAGATCTAATAAAAGAAGATCAATGAAAAGATATCAAAAGAATTCTAATAATAGATACAAATTAAAGGGGAGAAAAAATAACAAAAGTCGTAGACGTAGAACGCGCAAGCGGGGAGGACAGTTGGGAGGGGCGGCAACGGTGGGACCGGCGGGACAAGCTCGGTCACTGGCTGAAGAAAATATGACACAAATCCAGGCGGATATTCAGCAAATTTCACAAGCCGCAACTACTTATGATGGCATAGCGCAACAATGGGCGGAGTACGCTGAGGCAGAAACAGCGAGAGCGAATGAATTAGCGGCTGAACGGGACGCGATTCATAGTGAACTCGCAGAGGCGCAAGCAGCACACGCGGAGGCGCTATCGCAAGGAGGGACCGATGCTCAAGCTGCCCAAGCCGCTTTGACCGCGGATATCCAGGCGAAGGAAGCGGATATCCAGAGACTTACTGATCAGATAGATGGTATGGTTGATAGAGGCGAGAGCGAGAGAACTATTACAGATCTCCGAGGAGATCTGGATGATAAAACAACGGAAGCAAATAGTCTCAGAGCTGATCTAGCCGCGCTCCAGCAACAGGATCAGGGGAGCCAAGACCAGATCGCTGAGTTAGAAGCACAGGTGGAACGGTTGGGTGGTCAGGTTGAACAACACCAGGGTCTGGCCGCGTCTAGCGAAAGTCAAGCCCAAACACACTCCCAAGAAGCTGAAGCGCTTCGGGGTGAGGTGGCGCGACTACGGGAACAACTCGCGCAAGCCGAGCAGGAGGCGCAAGAAGCGAATGGACGGGCCGAAAATTGTAACACCTGTCTTGATAGGATAAAGGACCAGGTTGCGGAGCTGAGGCAAGGTCTGCCGCCGCAGCCGCCGCGGGCGCCGCCGCGCGCGCCGCCGGCGGGTCGTAGTCCCCCCGGCGGAGCTGGAGCTCAGTCGACCGGTGTCTACACGAGTCAGGCCCCGGCGGGCGCCCGGAGCCGGAGCCAGCCCTCCGTCTCTGCCAGCCCGCCGGCCGGTCGCTGGGGCGGTCATGCCGCGTTGGGCGGGCCGACCGAGCAATCTAGGATGAATGTGGCAGTGGCGCAGGGGGCCCCCCGGTCCTTAATGGCCTCTGTCCCCGCGGCGGACCAAAGTATTACGATGTTGTCGGCGTCACCATCAGCTGCACAAATAGGAGCGCTGGTAAGCGATGGAGGTAACCGGACAGGTGAGGTTCCCCAGCCGCCGTCCACGATGGCGCGGTTCGGCTCCTTACTCCCCTTCCAAGGAACTCAGTAGCGCAATGTCAAACATATCTACTAAATTTACACCATATAACTCTCTAATTTAATAATTTATCATTTTTCAAAATTTTATATATTATATATATTAATATATGAAATCTAAAAGATCGATTAGGGATAAATCTCGTAAAAAGAAAAAAACTAAAAATTACAATAAAAGAAAATCAAGGAGAAAATCAAGAAGAAAATCTTTGAGAAAATCAAGAAGAAAATCTTTAAGAAAAAATCAGGTACAGAGAGGTGGTATGGAGCCGGAGCCGGAGCCGGATCCGGCCCCGGCTCCGCAGCTGCTCCCAACGTCGGCGTCCCCGACGCCGGATGAAATTAATCAACGCTTAGCCACCACGACTGCTTCGCCGGCGGATAAAGATAAACGCACTAAAATAGACGCGAGAAAAGCAGCCCTTTTCGCTAAAAAAGCGGCAAGGGCGGCAGGGGCTCAAGCCACTATGTCCCCAAATTCGGCTCTCTCAGCGCAAGGGCAAGCAAATATCGGTGCCGCGGGTGGGACTCAGACGGGACCCGACACCCCCCTAGAACAAGCGCAGAGACTAATGTGTTTGATGGATCTAAATATGCATATTCAGAAAAACCCTGACACGGACTTGTTTAACGACAGTTCCGGCTTTACATTAGCCCATCGTCTCGTCACCATGTCCACCGAATTGGTGAAAAAACATGCGGAATTATTGAACGAATACATCCTTCCGATCGTGAAAGATGAACTTGGTCGTGGTTACACCTTCTCCGATGATGTGGTTAGACATTTTCTGGTATTTGGTGATGACTTATGGAATAATGAGGATAATGAGGATGCTAAAACGAATCGGGATGCGCGTCAAACTAGACGAATGTTTACAGAATCTTATCCCACTGGTACCATCACAGGACGGAACGGGGTGGCGATCCAAGATGTCAATCCAGTATATTTATATTTGAAATTTATGTCGGACGCACCCAATACGACGAGCGGGACCGCTGGAGGAGTGGACTCAAGGGATCCGCGAGACGGACCACCCGGGGGGCAGGACGAGGTAAGAAGAGATTTTCAATTTGCCTTGGGGGACTCGGATTCGGGGGCTCTCCAGTCAGCCTCACCGGAACAGCCGCCTATTTTTTACTTAATGGAATCACTCGCGTTCATCCTCTTAAAGTGTAAGAAATACCTAGATGATCCTTTTAAGGGGGGTATAACTCCGTTGTTTACGGAACAGTTCGGTAAGCATTTATTAAACCTGCTGCTATACTCCGACAATTTTGAAGATCTCTACGAAGAGGAAGAGGATCCGTACTGGGAGATATTTAAAAATCTGACCATATCCTTTCAATTTAATGCTATGAGTATTATACCGCACGCGGATAAGCTTTGGGAACAGCTTTGGGACGCGTTACTTGAAGATCAGGAGAAGAAGGAGGAGGAGGGGGAGGAGGAGGAGGAGGGAGATTTAGAGAATAAAGTTCGCTTATTCTCTGAATTGATAGCGGCTGAACTGAACGCCCCTGATACCGATACAGAGTTATCTCCATCAGAAGCGTGGAATAAGTTAACCGATTCAGTGTTATCATTAAATACTCAAATAATAACACATACAGACGCAACCCATCGGATAGCCAGGGATAAGGAGGTGGTTGGAATTCTTGCAAAAAGAGCAACAGAACAAGAACAAACTCAATATGAAATTAATGATCTGAAAATTATGCTAGAACAAGGAGGAAATAGCGCTGAGCATGAAGATACTATTACAGCTTTGAGTTTAACAAATTCTAAGTTATTGGAAGCAATGGACCAACTAGAAGCAGGACATAAAATAGATATAGAGGGTGTAACAATGGAGAAGACTTCACTAGAGGCGAAATTAGAAGAATCAAATGATACGAGGGAGAAAGAAAAAAGATACGTTGACGATGCCGGGATCCGCGTCAGAAAAGCCGAAGAGGGGAGAGATAGTGCTACAAAAGAACTCGGTGTGGTGATGGCTTCAAATATGGCGCTTCAAATAGGTTTGGATGATTCGGGCGCCCAGATCTCTCAGGCGCAAGAAGCATCGATGCGCCACAGGATAAAGGGAGAAGCAAGGATGGCGAGGACTAAACAACTATTTGAAGCCAAAAATAATATGTTAACCGGACTGGACAAAGAATTACTCGAGGTACGTAAAATAGCGACGCGGAATGCAATGTTCCATAATTTAAAAAGTGAATACCTAAGGGTCAAGTATGAAGCAAAGCAGGCGGGCGAGGGCAAGGGCAAGGATGTCACAGATGTCGCAGATGCAGGAACAAGATATATAAATGAAATTGTATTTGATGATGATATGATGATCTCACAAGGCGAGCGAGAGACGAAATTAATGAGTGGGGGGGATACTACTGATAAGCACAAAATTGAATGGGTGGTCAAAAGGAATGTGGAGAAATTATTTGCTGATTTGGACAACCAAGTAAGGCGCGCCGACAATGCGAGGAGAGCCCATGACCTTGACAGTTTGGATGAAGCGGTCAATACCGCTTTAGCCCCCCAGGCGACACCACCGCCGTCGTCTGGGGTGGTCGCCGAAAGAGGTCCCGAAACGAAATACGTGACCTTCATGATTATGGCTGATAGTATAAAAGGAGGTAGATATCGAAAAGGGATCTCCGAAAGTAGTACTCCCGCAGCTCTCGTCGAACGACGCGCGGGCAACCTGAAGATGGCGAAACAAATGATGGCAAATATAACGAGTAGTCAGGAAGCAACAGATAAGGAAATTATAGATCGCTATGGACTGACGGGCGACAAAGCCACGAACGCGCCGCTCCAAGATAGAATTATCGCGGAGATTATGACATCGTTCTATCATTTAAAGAAGGGGGAACAGGAGCTTAGCCCTACATATTATAAAATGATTGTAGAGGTAACAGAAGGTGAAAATTTGGCAACCGTTAGAGATCGTATCGCACAGCGTTGCCAAGCAGCCATATATGCGAAGGCTCAGAAAGAATCTTGGGACAAAGTCGTTGATAACCCATTCAAAGGTGAGGAGTCTGAGCATGCCGAGATCACGTTGACTACTGAGGATGATGAAGAGATAGACGATCATGAAACAATCTCCGAAGTTCTCACCTCCCCCTGGTATTACACGTGGCCTATCCGAAGAACGGATACGGTAGAACATGTACCTTACTATTGGATACCGTTTGGTGGCGAGGATAATCCTGGAAATTGTATGACACCAGAACAGTTAGCAAAAAGTCGGGAGGATAAAATTGATGCTATCACTTTCGTTGAAAACTACTAAATTTGAATATTTTAAAAATTTGATTTATTATTTAAACTTAATCTCATAAGTTTATTTAATAATGTCTACTCTAGAGGAAAAATATAAGAAAGAAACCCTTCAGAATCATATTTACAATACACCTGATACTTATGTCGGTGGATGTGATCTGATTTCAGAACCGTTACATTTATTTAATCCTGAAACAGGTAAGATTGAGTATAAGGACACCGAATTTATTCCGGCTCTCTACAATACATACAATGAGATTTTAGTGAATGCTAAGGATCAAGTGACTAGGTTACAAGGATTACATGAGAAAGATAAATCTGTTCATTTGGTTAGTGAGATCAAAGTAACTATTGATAAGGAGAAGGGTGAGATATCAATTATGAATAATGGCGATGGGATTGATGTTGCGATTCATCCTAAAGAGAAAAAGAACGGTAAACCGATATATATTCCTCAGCTCATCTTTGGTGAACTTCTTACATCAACGAATTACAATAAGTCTGAGCAAAAGGTAGTCGGTGGCAAGAATGGATATGGCGCGAAGTTAACAAATATCTTTTCAAAGTCTTTTAAGATTGAGACAGTAGATCGTATTCGGAAAAAGAAATACACTCAATTATTCAGGGCTAATATGAGGATTATTAGTTCTCCTAAGATAAGTGATTATTCGGGTAATCCCTATACAAAGATTACTTGGATTTCAGATTTCAATCGTTTTGGTATTACGAATTATTCAGAAGATATGATAAATTTAATGATTCGTCGTGTTTATGATATCGCGGGTATTACAGATAAGAGTGTTTCTGTTTCATTGAATAATAAAAAGTTATCTGTGAAGAGTTTCTTAGATTATTCCAAGATGTATTTAAGTGATGAAACAATTGTTTATGAAGAGGTGATTGATAATAATATTCCTTGGAAGATAGGGGTTACGTTATCAAAGACGGATAAGTTTGAGCAGGTATCCTTTGTTAACGGTATTTCAAATCCGAAGGGTGGTAAGCATGTAGATATGATCTCGAAGCAATTGACTTCTGGTCTGAAGAAGTTAATCGTTAAAAAATCAAAGAAGGATATCAATGAAAATTATATCAAGAATTATTTAAGCATCTTTATTGATTGTTTGATTATCAATCCTTCGTTTGATAGTCAGACAAAAGAAAGATTAATTACGACTCCTTCAAAGTTTGGATCGAAGCCAATTTTATCTGATAAATTCATGAAACAAATTTTGGACAAGACCGATTTACTGGATAAGGTATTACTCTTCAGCGAGTTTAAGATGACAAAGGAAACAAAGAAGACTGATGGTCAGAAGAAGAACAAGATAAGAGATATTCCGAAGTTAGATGATGCGAACTGGGCTGGAACTAAGAAATCTGAACAATGTATTCTTATTTTGACTGAGGGTGATTCGGCGAAGTCAATGGCTGTCTCGGGGTTATCGGTTGTGGGGAGAGATATTTATGGAGCTTTTCCTCTGAAGGGTAAGGTAATGAATGTAAGGGATGCTCCTCAGGATCAGATCATGAAGAATAGTGAGATTACAAATATGAAGAAGATTTTAGGATTAGAAACGGGTAAAATTTACAAGGATACTAAATCGTTACGATATGGGAAAGTGATGATTATGACAGATCAGGATCATGATGGATCTCATATCAAAGGTTTAGTCATGAATGTATTTCATCATATGTGGCCTTCTTTATTGAAGTTAGGTTTCATTACGTCAATGATTACTCCGATTGTAAAGGTATCTTTAAAGAAGAAGATTAAATCATTTTATACGCTAACAGAATACAATGATTGGTTAAAGAAAACAAAGAATTCAAAGTCATGGAAAACCAAATATTATAAGGGTCTAGGGACAAGCACTGCTAAGGAAGCGAGAGAATATTTCAGTGATATCAAGTTGAATAATTATATTTATGACGAAGAGACAAATGATAGTATGAGTTTAGCGTTTAGCAAGGATAAGAGCGATTTAAGGAAGAAGTGGTTATATGGATTTGATGAGAATATTATTTTAGATCACAATAATATTGATGTATCGATACCTGATTTCATTAATAAGGAGTTGATTCACTTTTCAAATAGTGATACATTACGATCAATTGGTTCTCTGTATGATGGGTTAAAACCAAGTCAGAGAAAGATTTTATATTCGTGTTTCAAGAGGAAATTATATTCCGAGATTAGGGTCGCTCAGTTAGCGGGTTATGTGAGTGAGAACGCTGCGTATCATCATGGTGAGGCTTCTTTACAGTCAGCGATCATTGGTATGGCTCAAGATTATATGGGATCAAATAATATAAATTTACTGATGCCAAACGGTCAGTTTGGGACAAGAATTATGGGAGGTCATGATTCTGCGAGTCCTAGGTATATTCATACTGAATTAAATAAGATAGTTGATTTTATTTATCCATCTGTAGATTTTCCTCTTTTAGAGTACAATGATGATGATGGTATTTTAGTTGAGCCGAAATATTATGTTCCAATCATTCCGATGGTTTTGGTGAATGGTATGAATGGTATTGGTACTGGTTTCAGTACAACGATACCGAAGCATGATATAATTGATGTGATTAAGAATATGAAGAAAAAGATTAAGAATATATCATATGGATCAATTGGACCTCATGTGAATGGATTCAAGGGGCAGATTATTAAGATTGACAAGCAAAATTATATCAGTAAGGGTATTTATGATGTTCTGAGTGATACATCAATTCGTGTAACCGAGTTACCGATTGGTAAGTGGACGGATGATTACAAGAAGTTTTTAGATGGTCTTCTACCCGATACGAAGAAATCTAAATCGTTAGAGAATGAGAAACACAAGAAGCCTAAGAAGACAATTTTAGATTATGTAAATAATAGTTCTGACATGGAGGTTAATTTTACGATCACATTTGAGAAGGGATTTTTAAATTCTTTACAATGGGGTGATGATGAACATATTGATGGTGTAGAGAAATTCTTCAAGTTGACAACGAGTAAAGGATTATCATATACAAATATTCATTTGTATAATGATAAATGTCAGATCAAGAAATATGATAATGTGAATGATATCTTTGATGAGTTTTACAAGATAAGATATGATTTATATGTGAAGAGAAAAGCGTATCAGTTATCAAATATTGACAACGAGTTAAAGATTCTTGAAAGTAAAATGAGATTCATTCAGTCTGTAATGAATGATGAGATAGTGATTTACAAGAGAAAGAAGATAGATATCATTAATGATCTATTATCTCAAGAATATATTCAGGTTACATCGGGTAAGGTTGTTGAGTATAAGAAAGATGGTGCTATGCTATGCTATGATTATTTGATTAAGATGTCTCTGTATCTGTTTACGGAGGATGAAATTGAGAAGTTAGAGAAACATATTAGTGAGCTACAGTTAGAGTATAATACGTTAGAGAAGATGACTGTAGAAGAGATATGGATTTCGGAGTGTGATAAGTTGCTAGAAAAGATATAAATATAATTGATAAATAAAATATATTAGTGAATAATAAAGATGTCCTTATATGTTTCAGATTCGGGAGCTAGAACGGGGGATTACGATGAGAATGTTGGTATTGATATTGATGATGAGATAGTTAGTAAGGCTCCGGGGGGTGTTGATAATCAATATTACGATTATGATTTATTATCACGACCGAATGTAGGAGTATCGGGATCAGGTATTATTATCTCTCCACCGGATGATGGTTTTCCGAGTATAGATGATTATATTATTAATTCGGATGGTAGTAAACAATTAAAGCGATTTATATCAGATGATCAAAAAGATACATTAAATACGCAGTTAGGATCTGTTAATAATGGTAGATTAAGCGACGTTAAGGTAGTTCAGGAAGTTACTGTTCCGGAAGGTACAGATATTGTTATTAAGAAAGATAATAATGATACATCTATCAAGGGTATTTTAGAACCGAATTCTGTAAATGATATTTTTTTTTCTGAGATGAATACGAAGGTTGTTCAGGATACGATTCGTTATAAGGTTCATCAGAATACGCAGCAGGTTATTTCGGAGCAGTCATCAAATGATTTATTTATCATTATGAGATCAATTATGTTACAGTTCGCTAATTTTAGAATAGGCGTTGATAATATTGTTGATGAGGTCAGAAGATTAAATGCGAAAGTAGTTGAATATTCTGTTGAGAATATTTCATCCAATGTCAAGCAACATCAGGGATACATTGAGGATATATCAAAGTTACCAACTCCCATGGATATGCCTGTTTATCATAATAAGAAAAACTTTACCTATGATATTTCTAATTTATTATAAATTAATTTAAACATATTTATTGTAATATTTTCATGAATGATTCTAAAAATATAGAATTATCTTTTAACAAGCCTCTATTAATCTATGGTCCTCCGGGTTCGGGTAAATCTCATCTATCTCTAGCGTTATTAAAAGATACGATTTTGTTGCGAATAGATGTTTCACGGATAAAGGAAATCAAAGATATGAAAAACTATATTTCTGATAGATTAAAGAAGAAAAACATTACATTAATGTTTGAGGAAAAGAAAGAACAACGTGGATTATTAATAGATGATATTCATATTTTTCATAAATATGATAAAACATGTTTCAGATCCTTGATAGAATTTTTTAAACTGAAAAATTATTATAAATCAATGATCATTATCACTTGTTGTAAAACATTCATAAATAATAAAGAGATACGTAAATTAAAAATAGACAAACACGGAATGAAATATACTTATTCCGAATATTATAAATTATGTCTTAGAATAGCGACAGAGAAGAAATTAGATATAAATATAGAATCACTTGATCAGAAGATTCATGATTCAGATTATAATCTGAATATATTTTTGAGCGAATGTGAACAAAGGAATCATAAACTTGTGAAAGATAATTATGATGATGTTCAGATGATTGTATCAAATCTGATGGGAAAAAAGTTCTCACTACAAGAAATATTTAGGATATGTGGTGGAGATGAAAAGACTATTTTATTAAATTTAATTGAGAATATAAAGAATAATCATCTAGGTATATATAATTTTTGTGATAATTTTAATCGTAAAGATATTTTTATCTATGAGAGTCATTTTTTGAATATACCAATTGTAAAGATAAATAGTACGAATCAAATTAGTAACAATTTAATTTATAATCGTTACATAAGTAAAAACATGATAAGACATAAAAATATGAAACATGATACATTATCAAATGAAATTATTTATTTAATAGATACATATCAAATGACCGAAAATCAAAAATATAAGGATAAATTATCCGAGATAGATTGTAAGATACTAAAGTATCATATTAGTATTTATGAGAACTTATATGATATTAAATCGTTGTATCAATTGAGTTAGTTTTATTTTGTTTTGGTTTTGTTAATACATGAACAGTGGTTGTTTCGCGATTATTCATGATTAATTGCATAGCTTGTTCTATTTGAGAATTATCGGAAATAACTTGTGAAAGATTATTTCTAATATTGGTTTTATTTAGTGCCTTCTTCTGAACTCTTTGATTACATCTTATTTTTCCATTTTCTGTATTCAGATCTTTGACATTATATGTTACCATAAATGTAGTGATTTGTGGTTCTAATATTTTCTTTTTAAGATTTTTAAGTTCTTTAATTTTATTTTCATACTTAGATATTTCTTCGTCAATAGAGAGCCATTGTTTCACCTGTGATTTAAATTCTTTTAATTCTCCGTCCTGAATATTTAATGAATCACTCATTTATTTATTAAAAATAAAGATAGTTTTAAATTAATTATTTAAAAATATTAGTATGTAGATAAATAAATGTCTATTTTAAAAGACAAACCGTTTAAGAAATGTCATACTGATAAAAGAAAAATGATAGATGATATTCATTCTGAGATGATTAGCGAACTATCTAAAAAAGAATTAAATGAATATTATTTAGAGAATGGATGTTTATTAGATCAATATTATCGCAATGATAAAACAAATACTACTAGCGATTCAAAAAGTGGAATATTATCTTATTTTGATAAAAAGAGTAAAACCGATGAAAATGAAGTAACTAATAAAAATATCATGAATGAATATTTAAGTAATATAGATGATCATATCCTGAATGAAAAATACAAAGATATAAAAAATGATATTTGTGATATTTGTCAGGGACAAATGTTAATGTCAGATTTAAGTTCAGAAATATTTTGTTCTTCATGTGGAGCGGCTAAGAAAATAATGATTATTACAGATAAAGTTTCATATTCAGATCCTCAATCTGAAATAACATATTATACTTATAAGAGAATTAATCATTTTAATGAATGGTTAGCACAATTTCAAGCCAAAGAAAGAACGGATTTACCATCTGAAATATACAAGAAAATAATAGATGAAATTAAGAAAAAACCACATGTTTCCGCTTCAGATTTAAAGTATAATGATATTCGAGAAATCCTTAAAAAACTCCGATATAATAAATATTATGAACATATACCTCATATTTTATCAATTGTAACAGGGAAAAGAGCTCCGATATTAGATCGAAAAAATGAAGAAATTTTAAGATCTTTATTTAAAGAAATTCAAATCCCATTTGTGAATAATTGTCCCCCTCAGCGTAAAAATTTTTTATCTTATTCATATGTCTTACATAAATTCTGTGAATTATTAGAATATGATAATTTATTAGAATATTTTACATTGTTAAAGAGTCGTGAAAAATTACATCAACAAGATGTAATATGGGAAAAAATATGTAAAGACTTAAATTGGGAATTTATACCGAGTTTATAAATAATTTAGTTTCTTTCATCCTTGACGACACCCTTCCTTTTCGTTTGATTATTCCAGATATTATGACACGGAAAGCCCTCCTGGGGTTTCATACAATTTTCGGAAACAGGTTTATTGGATCCCCATACCGGGGATTGTTGATCTTTGGAGCATTGTTGAAAATAGTTTCCCATATTATTGGAATTACCAAATGGATTACATTGAGTTTTATCATTATTCAGGGAAATATCATTCACAAAAGAAAAGCTATTCAGTTGTTCCATATATATAATACTAATTATATTTTTATTAGAATAATTTAAAGATTAACTTGACTTAATCTTAATCAAAAAACTTACCTTAATATAGACTTAACTAAAGACTTATTTCATACGAAAACCAATGGAACCATTTAACATCAACCTAAGAAGAAAAACCTCTAATAGAGGAAGAAATATCTAAGGGATACATTTACAGAGCTTGTTTCCATCATGTAGCATGAATTTATGAATACTATCCAAGTTTAATTGTTCACCATTTATGGTTGTGATCACCATTGGTATAGGATTCGAACTCAAAGAATATCATTCTCATCCTACCCAACTTAAGGTAGGTATTTAATATTAGAATTTAACGCACTACATATAATCAAAAAAAAAAATCTAAGCAAGGGTATAACAATATGGACAAACTTGATATTCACGACCCCGCGGGGCCCACCGAAACGGAGCGGCTCATGGCGGAGATCCAAAAAAAAGCAGTTGAGCTCATGCGCGACCCGAAGATACAGCGGGATTGTCTTGATGCAACTTATGAAAAGTATAAGAAGGGGGCGACAGAAGCAGAACTGACCAAGCTGAAATCACAAGAATTCCGT
>Ga0308007_10000966_pt1 | contig 12720 bp, 14 predicted proteins | sample Neamet71_FD_203152 | JGI IMG/M metagenome (GOLD analysis project Ga0308007, IMG submission 203152) | Marine microbial communities from water near the shore, Antarctic Ocean - #71 | ecosystem: Environmental > Aquatic > Marine > Unclassified | place: Southern Ocean | collected 2014-06-07
ATACATTTGATATGTTCCATAGATTCAGAATTCATATATATAATGAATTCATTCATCCTATTAATAATAATTATATTATTAATAACCCTGATAGCGAATATATTGAACTTTTATTCAATGATTCCATTGTTGATTTATATATGAATTACAGAGATGCGTATGCTTCTTATGGTTTACCATTTAATGATTGTAATTCATATCCATTACTTATGTTTCTTATTCAAAATATTGAGGTAGTTGATAATATTGATGAATATAGTTCTAATGAGGATGATGATGATTATTATTAGACTCGATTTATAATATTTATATAAAAGAGAATGTACGATAATAATTTACTGATCACCTTGACAAGCAAAAGGACCATAATTAACCTCAATTAAATATATACATATATATTATATATTTAATGAATACTCTAATTATTGGCGGTATTATTATTATTCTTATGATTCAATCTATATTTAGTTATTTGTTTCGTAAGATTTTAAAAATAGTTTTTATTATTATTGCTATTATTTTCATAATTGGATTTATAAAAACTGCTATTTATGGTAATCAAAAGTATGATGATGATGATGATGATGATGATTATTTTTTAAACCTATTTTCATCCTAACTTTCTATATAGAAAAAAAATACATACTCACTGTCTAATTCACCATTAAATATTTTCTTCATTATTTGAAATCTGTATATGTTTTTTTTCTTTTCTACAGCAAATATATATCATTATAAATAGTATAATTATTTGGTAAATACATAATATTATTAGGAATTGATTATATATATTAGTATTATGAATTTTTGTTACACCTAATATTATTTCTATTATATCTGGGCAATTTGTTCCCTCCATATTATCTTTTAACATATTTAAAGTTCCATAACCTGTTAATTCACATTGAACATTTATTTTACAACAACCAAAATTACTTTGCTCACATGCTATATCTTGATTGAAATTAGATGTTTCATATTCATCACTATACATATATAGTATTTCATCCCATCTCTTGGGACATTTTGTATTAATTAATTTATAATACAAATTTTTTACTTCTAGAGCATTATTTTGATAATAACAATTATCATTAAATGTACATATATTAATTTCTCTAGTAATATAATAATTAATTATATACATTGTTATAATTATAATTTCAATTAATGTTATATACCATACTATATTAGTGTATAACTCCAATTTTTTATTATACGATGTGTATTTATTAATAAAACACTTGTTTTTCAAAATACATTCAATTATTATAACCTTCAATAATATGAATAATACTATAAATATATATACATATTTATATATATCATCCGTCTCATTTGTAAAATTATTTTCAGTTGGTAATTCTGTTGTTCCTGCACATAAATTCTCATGACATCCAGGATCAATAATTAATGACATTAACTCTTTTTTTTATCATATATAATACATTCTTCATTTTATTCATTTCAAATTACTTTTGACGATGATTATATTAATAATGTATATACAAAAATATCAAACAAGAATCAATATAATAATGATTATAGTTGTAATAGCAATTATATCCTAATAAGCAATAAGGTTTTACATATAATATTAATATCATTATATATATATAATGAACAAAGATTGTATTAATTGTGAGGTATTAAATGTTACATCCAATAAAAAGGTAAGTACCAATAAATTTATAAACGATATAATCAAAAATATTGATGTTGAAAAATTGAAAAAAACATCACCTACAAAAAAAGATATTAATATGACAATATCACATAAAATCAATAATAAAAATACATGGTTATTTTTTTGGGCAGCTGATTCTAACGATGATATCTTATTAGATGATTTAGATGATGCATATAATAATAATAAAAATAATGGTATTACTAAAACTAATAATAGTGGCGAATTTACTATTAATATTAATTGTCCGTCTGTATATTTATTAAATAATTCTACACATACTAGACATATTCATTTTGTTATATTAAAAGGTTCAAAGTGGGATATGAAAAAAATATATACTATTAATATTTTATGTAAAATAAATTTTAATAAAATGACTGAATATGTAAATGATGGTAAACATTTAATTGTAAATGCCATTGATATTAAAGGTACTAAATATAAACAAAATATACCCAATAGTTATTATTTAAAGCTACCTAAATCCGGTACAAGTAAGAAAAAAACTGATACTATTAAAAAATTTATTAATAAATATATTAAAAATTATTCTAAATTAAATAAATTATTTATAAATAAAACTATTAAAATTCATGATATTCCAATGGTTATTTATTGTGCACATAATAAATGTGATGCTTCTAATAAATTATCAAAAGAGTTAATAAAACTTGGATTTAATAATTTAGTAGATTATTCTGATGGCATTGAAGGATGGTTTAATCAAATATCTGACACTATAAAAAAATCACAAGATAATATTAGCCCTGATAAAGGTACTGATAAAGTTATTGATTTCGAAGGTGTTAATTATACAGTTACACCTGACAACAAAGTATTAGATGATGATCTCAAAATTGTTGGTAGGTATAATAATGATAAAGTAATATTTAGTAAACCAATCTATATAAAAACACATAATAAACTTAAGAAAGAAATTAATGTATTCTATGATGATGATCCCGACGATGATGATTCCGATAATGATGATGATGATTCCGATGATGATGATGATGATGATTCCGATGATGATTCCGATGATGATGATGATGATGATTCCGATAATGATGATGATGAAGATGATGATGATAAACAAAAAGATGATGATGATGATGAAGATGATGATGATAAACAAAAAGATGATGATGATGATGATGATGATGATGATATACAAAAAGATGATGATGATGATGATGATGATGATGAAGATGATGATGATGAAGATGATTATAATAGTTTATCGAAAACAGAAATTAATGAAATACATTCTATGTCAATAAAACAACTCAGAAAAGAATTAAAAAAAGTAAAATCACAAATCAAAACAGGTGGTAGTAAATCTAGTCATGAATTAATGGCTATTAGTAGTTGTTTTTGAAGATATATTATTAATTTGATATTTTTTATATTTTTTCTGTTACGTAAGCTCAAACCATCCTCGAGATAGTAAAGTAGAATTCGACAAAGTAATCGTCTACGAAAGAACCGGTTCAGAGAATGATGGCACAGGTGGCTGGGACACAGGTGGCAGGGGCACAGGTGGTAGGGGCACAGGTGGTGGGGGCACGGGTGGATGGGGCACAGGTGGCAGATTGCACAATGGAGCAGTGGTTGATAGAATTTTCAGAGAGACAACATCGTACACCATACATTTCCAAGCGCACCCGTCCACATCCATCTTCGCGATGCCCCACAGATTTTGCAAGAGAACCGTTCCTGTATTCTTCTGAAAGCGAGGAAGAGGAAGGAGATGAGATGATGTCTGCGTTTGATTTGATTAAGATATCAAATGAATTTAAGGCGATCAGAGAAGAGATTGCCAAACTTAAATCAGATAATGAAAAAATTTAAAAATAAAAAAAAAAAAATTAATTCCAATAAGCAAAAAAGATTTTGGCATTCAACAGATGGTTGAGTGTTTTTTGTATTATTCATGATATCTTTTTTTAATTTGAAATATATATATTTATTACTGTAACTATAATTGGATATACCTAGGATTGATAATGGAAGATGTATCAGATCACAAGAAAGCTGAACCTTTCCAGGTTTTCACCGTTCATGAGTTGAATCATGCGATGCGGTGTAATGTAGAGAAATATCCAATTAAAGCTATGGCCGATATTGAATCTGGGTTTGAAATAAAAACACCTCTGACAAAGTATCTACTTGGAATTCCAGTTGAAGAAATCGAGAAGTCCATGGCGGAGAACCCGCACATGTCAGCTCTCAGCATCGCCATCGAGAAGTCAATGGAGCCTGAGCCTGAGCCTGAGCCTGAGCCTGAGCCTGAGCTATATTCAAAATATCTGATAACTGATGACGACAATGAACTGATGAAAATCAGGGATGATGTAATCATGTTACATAACACTATCAACGGGAGGCCTGCTATGATGGTTCAGTTAATCAATCAGATATTAATCGTCGATAAGGCTAAGGCTGAAAAGAAGCGTAATTTCCTGCAATTATATCTGGAACACTACCAAAACAAGGTGAGCATAGCTTAAATTGTTTATTAGTCCGAGTAACGACAATGTGCTCAACAAATCGAAGGCGCGATGCCTATTTGTTGTTTTTGAAGATATTAAATTAATTTGAAACCAGAGTTTAAAAAGGATACCATCAAACAATCACTCAAACAGATCCAACCTGATATGACCTCTACCCGAGCCGAGCAGATTACGTTTATGACCGATAACCTCGGTCTGATGTCTGACACCGATAAGGATCAGATTGAGGCGGTGTTGAAGATGGGTGACCTGGTCGGCGACCTCGTTATCAAGTCAATCTACAGCGAGGTATTGCCTCAACTTCAATCGGCACTCAAATGCAAGGCGGATAAGGTCAAGGCGAAGGATAAGGCAAAGGAGTTGTTTGTCGACGGGATAGCTTCAATATCCCGGGCGGCGGCGGGAAAGGGGCTGTTGCCCGAGGCGGACGAGTGGGATGAGTTTCCCCCGCAGGTCGGATACGTTACGAAGACAACTAGGACGACTACGAACAAGGACACGGGTGAAAATGAAACAGTAACCAGTTATGAGTTGTTGGACTGTAACGGTGTCACGGCGAAGAATCTTGCGGGGTATCTCATCTATGCCATTGAGGACTTCAAGGTGAAGTGTCAGAAGGAAGCAGAGAGTCTGATTAACGGCGATTACGATGACGACCACGATGACGACTACGATGACGACTACGAACAAGGACACGGGTGAAAATGAAACAGTAACCAGTTATGAGTTGTTGGACTGTAAGGTACTTGTAGCGCTTATGCATAATAATTCATAAAGAAAAAAAACAAAGGATAAGATGACCAAGGTGGGTCAATTGTTTTTTTGTTTTTTGAAATATTTACAATAATTTGAAATATATATTTATTACCGTAAATATAACTGTATCTAAGATTGTGTGCTAAATCGTCGAAGAAGGCCAGTAGTCACATAGAAGTTCGGGATGCCCGCAAAAAAGGTGAAAAAGAAGCACAAGAAGCTAGATCCGTTTTCGATAAAGCAGCTTGATAAGTTGCCGCTAATCCTTAAGGACCGAATACAGTGCCTTCTTGATAATGGCGTTATAACAAACAAGCGAGTCCACCACATCTGTACGGGTAAGGGTTTGACATCACTCTCAAAGGAGATTACAGATGGGGTTGATCATGATGCGATCCTGCTATTATGTGCATATAACTACATGTATAAGGTAGTCGAGCATGACTTCAATGCCAAGAAGCGACTCAAGGGTGATATCAAGCAACTCAATGTAGATAAGACGAAACTCAAGGAATGCTTTGTCACTAAGTTTAATCGACTGAATAATGAGATTACGCGACTAAATGCAGATAACAAGTTACTCTCGAACGGATTGACCAATGCAGAGAACACTGAACAAGAAATAGGTTTAGTATAAAACTCGGTTATGTACTGATCACAACAATGCACACCAGCGCGAACAAACAATAATTAATAAATATTGTATTTATTTTTTATTAAAATATTTAGCATTCTCTTTATTTCTTTTTTTTTTCTTTTTCTTTTTTTTCCTCTTTATCATTTAATTCTTTTGTTTGTTTATCTGCGGCTTTTTTATTTTTATTCAAGTTTTTATAAATATCTGTATATTTTTTTATCAATGTACTCGCACCATATTTTATATATACATTTTCATTTTTTGTATATAATACTTGACCTGTATTATATTTTAATACATTTCCAGAAAATATACCTTGTGATTCTAATTCTGAATAAACAATATAATCATCTTTTTTATAAAATTTATTTGCAATCCCATTATCACTAATAATACCTAAATAATAAAGTGCAAAAAATATAACTGATCCTAATAAAATCAATATATTTACAACTATTAAAAAAGCGTAAAATTTTTTCATTCCTTTTAAAATCTCTTTATCATACCAGTTAATTAAAATTGATAAGCTCCACACCAAGTAACATATGTAACATATTATATACACTTTATACCATCCAGTATCTAATTTTTTCATAAAGTCATCCATTATATATATATAATATATTTATATAAATTTCAAGATATCTTATTTTTGAAGATTAACAAATAATTTGAAATTTTTATATTTTTTTTATATTAGCACTCCATTCAAAGTCCCGGGGTGTATATTATATCTTAAATGATATGATATGGGATGTGTAAATATTTTATATTACATCGGTGAAATCACCGCAACAACACTTAATTGTGGACAATATAGTGATCAAGCTTACCTAAAGCTTATATTAATTACTATTATTTGTTTTTTATTATCATAAGATATCGTTTTTGAAGATGCTACAAATAATTTGAAATTTTTATATTTTTTTTCTTTTGGTAGCACCAAGGATGAGTGTGTTACTGGAAATGCGGTGTGATTGACTAATATGTCAGTCGTAAACAAGTCGGAACGCAGTATAAATAACGACGAAGTCCTACCCTTACTAGTTATGGGAACTGCTGCAAAGCGCTGGATGGACGACCTTTCAACAACGGAAAAAGGGGGCAAATAAAACTAAAATCTATACAAGGAGGAGAAGTATAGACTGAATATTTGTTTTTTATTATCATAAGATATCTTTTATTGAAGATGCTACAAATAATTTGAAATTTTTATATTTTTATATTTAACAAGAAAAGCGATACTACTTAGACAACTGTCTACATGCACTAGCACCAAACAAGTGTGTTGTGTGTCATGGAGAAGCAGGTGATTGTCGAGTGGTGGCTGACAAATCAGAAGGACATGGGTCTTCCGTGGATGGATAGCATGATGGATAGCGATGTGTGTCGCATGGAGTGCAAGGCGCTCGTGCATGAACCCGAGTGGGGGATGGTGCTAGAGCCAGAGATGGTGAATGAGGTAGCCACGGATTTGCTTGTGTGGATCTCGAAAAACTGCCTTGGTGTGTTTAGCAATACTCTGCTTTCTCTAGGATTCAATTCTATGGATGACTTTTGTGCTGCAGACTACACGACCGTGATCGCATCAATTCGTGACATTCATGGGGTTAAAAGGCCTCAATACAATAAGTTTATTCGCGCTTATGCGCGAGTGGTCAATGTAGACGTCAAGGAACTCAAGGACTTAGCGCCATGGGGTGACAAGAGGTCACATTTGCCAATCTCAGTCATGGTATAAAAAGAATGGCTGAGGCTACTGATATGAACAATGCTCTATGGTTGAGTGTTGATCAGGAAAAATCCCTTAACAGGTTCGAATCTCAGACGATGGTTGTTTGAGACTAGAATGGATTTTTTTTTTAATATTTTGTTTTTAAAGTATAATATATAATTTGATTTTTTTTTTGTTTTTTTCTGTTACGTAAGCACACAACATACTCGAGACAATTAAGGAAAAGCGAGCAAGAGATGTCCAGAAAACGCCAAGAGAAAAAGCGAAAGGCATCGAAGAAAAGGAAGACCGTGAAGAAGCAGTCGTATGCTGTTTCAGGTGACCTATTCCGCGTAGCGAGCGGAATTCTTATGGATTGGGTGATGGATCAGATCAACGAAATGACCAATGAAAGACTATGCCCGGTTCGAAATCGTGGTGGGTCTGGTGCCGAGTTGGCGCGTGAAATATTGATCTCAAGAGATCCTGGATTGGCTATGGAGCTAACAGATGATACGATACGCGAAGCTGTCAAATCCTATTTTAGGGGAGAACGGACGTATGGTGAGATCGAATGCTGGGATGTCAGTAGAGTGACAAACATGAACAGTATGTTCTATTGTTGCAAGTTCGACTCGGATCTATCTGGTTGGGATGTCAGGAATGTGATAAACATGCGCTGGATGTTCGGCGACTGTGGCGAGTTCAACTCGGATCTATCCAAATGGGATGTCAGCAAAGTGAAAAACACGACTTACATGTTCTATAGCTGTCACAAGTTCAACTCTGACCTATCCGGATGGGATGTCAGTAGAGTGACAAACATGGACGCTATGTTCAAAGATTGTCACGAGTTTAACTCGGATTTATCCGAATGGGGTGTCAGAAGAGTGATAAACATGAACAGTATGTTCAACAAATGTGGCGAGTTCAACTCAGATCTATCTGGGTGGGTTGTTAGCAATGTGATATGCATGCGTAATATGTTCACCCGTTGTAATAAAATGGTTGAAACGAATAAGCCGAACTTCATGTAACGCTAAATGAGCAAACAAAACAAAAAACGAATGGTGACGAGGTCACATTTGTTTTTAAAGTATAATATATAATTTGATTTTTTTTTTGTTTTTTTCTGTTACGTAAGCACACAACATACTCGAGACAATTAAGGAATAGCGAGCAAGAGATGTCCAGAAAACGCCAAGAGAAAAAGCGAAAGGCATCGAAGAAAAGGAAGACCGTGAAGAAGCGGCCTTATGCCGTTTCGAGTGACCTGTTCAGAAAAGCTAGCAAACTTCTAATGGAATGGGTGGAGCTACGAATCATAGAAAAGTCTAATAACGATCTATGCTTGATTCGGAATCGTGGTGGATCTGGTGCCGAGTTGGCACGTGAAACATTGATATCAAGAGATTTGGGGTTGGCTAATGAGCTGACTGATCATACGATACGCGGTGCTTTCGAATCCTATTTTAAGGGAGAACAGACATTTGGTGAGATCAAATGCTGGGATGTTAGCAGTGTGACAGACATGAGCAACATGTTCATCGGTTGTCGCAAGTTTAACTCGGATATATCCAGGTGGGATGTCAGAAGAGTAAAAGACATGGACGGTATGTTCAGTCTTTGTTACAGCTTCAATGTAGATATATCCGATTGGGATGTTAGCAATGTGGAAAACATGGGTTACATGTTCTATGGCTGTCGCAAGTTCAACTCGGATCTATCCGGATGGAATGTTAGCAAGGTGAGAAACATGTATTGTATGTTCAAAGATTGTCAAGAGTTTAACTCGGATTTATCCGAATGGGATGTCAGGAATGTGAAAAACATGAACAGTATGTTCTACGGATGTGGCGAGTTCAACTCAGATCTATATGGGTGGGATGTCAGCGATGTGATAGACATGCGCAATATGTTCACCAGTTGTGACAAAATGGTTGCAACGAATTACCCGAACTTCATGTAACGCTAAATGAGCAAAAAAAAAGAAAAAACGAATGGTGACGAGGTCACATTTGTTTTTAAAGTATAATATATAATTTGATTTTTTTATTATTTTTTCTGTTACGTAAGCTCAAACCATCCTCGAGACAATTAAGGATAAGAGAGCAACAGAGAGATGTCCAGAAAACGCCAAGCAAAGAAGCGGAAGAAGAGGAAGCCCGTGAAGAAGCAGTTGTTTGCTGTTTCTTGGGTTCAGTTCCGCATAGGTAGCGGAATTCTTATGAATTGGGTGAAGGATCAGATCAACGAAATGACCAATGAAAGGCTATGCACGGTTCGGAATCGTGGTGGATCTGGTGACGAGTTGGCACGAGAAACATTGATCTCAAGAGATCCTGGGTTGGCTATAGAGCTAACAGATGATACGATACACAAAGCTGTCAAATCCTATTTTAGGGGAGAACGGACGTATGGTCAGATCGAAAGCTGGGATGTCAGTAATGTGACAAACATGAACGCTATGTTCTGGGATCGTAAGAAGTTTAACTCGGATCTATCCGGATGGGATGTCAGGAATGTGACAACCATGAACAGTATGTTCTATCGTTGTAGCAAGTTCGAGTCGGATCTATCCGGTTGGGATGTCGGCAATGTGATAAACATGCGCTGGATGTTCTTATATTGTCTCAAGTTCAACTCGGATTTATCCGGATGGGATGTTAGTAGAGTGACAAACATGAACGCTATGTTCGATGATTGCGTCTATTTCAACTCGGATCTATCCGGTTGGGATGTCAGTAATGTGACAAAAATGAAGAGTGTGTTCGATGAGTGTGATGAAATGCTTGAAACGAATAAGCCGAACTTCACGAACGCTAAATGAGCAAAAAAAAAAGAAAAAAACGAATGGTGACGAGGTCACATTTGTTTTTAAAGTTATGCTAATAATTTGAAAATATAATATTTTTTTCTGTTACGTAAGCTCAAACCATCCTCGAGACAATTAAGGAAAAGCGAGCAACAGAGAGATGTCCAGAAAACGCCAAGCAAAGAAGCGGAAGAAGAGGAAGCCCGTGAAGAAGCAGTCGTTTGCTGTTTCTTGGGTTCAGTTCCGCATAGGTAGCGGAATTCTAATGGATTGGGTGAAGGATAAGGTCAACGAAATGACCAATGAAAGGCTATGCACGATTCGGAATAGAGGCGGGTCTGGAGCCGAGTTGGCACGAGAAACATTGATCTCAAGAGATCCTGGGTTGGCTATAGAGCTAACAGATGATACGATACACAAAGCTGTAAAATCCTATTTTAAGGGAGAACGGACGTATGGTGAGATCGAAAGCTGGGATGTCTGCAATGTAACAGACATGTATTGTATGTTCCAATGTTGTGACAAGTTCAACGCGGATCTATCCAGATGGGATGTCAGTCATGTGACAAACATGTCTTTTATGTTCTATGAGTGTAACGAGTTCAACGCAGATATATCCAGATGGGATGTCTGTAATGTGAGAAACATGTCATATATGTTTGCTTATTGTCACGAGTTCAACGCAGATATATCCGAATGGGATGTCTGTCTTGTGATAAACATGCGTACTATGTTCTATGAGTGTGACGAGTTTAACTCGAATCTATCCAAATGGGATGTCAGCAATGTGACAAAAATGCGCGATATGTTCGGCGAATGTCACGAGTTCAACTCGGATCTATCCCGATGGAAAGTCAATAATGTGAAAAACATGTGTGAAATGTTCTATCAGTGTTACGAGTTTAACTCGAATCTATCCAGATGGAATGTCAGTAATGTGGTAGACATGAGCTATATGTTCGGCGAATGTGGCAAGTTCAACGCGGATCTATCCGCATGGGATGTCAGTAATGTGAGAGACATGTCTTGTATGTTCTATGAGTGTAACGAGTTTAACTCGGATATATCCGGATGGGATGTCAGTAATGTGACAAAAATAGACGGGATGTTCTGCCGTTGTAATAAAATGATTGCAACGAATAAGCCGAACGCTCAATGAGCAAAAAAAAAGAAAAAACGAATGGTGACGAGGTCACATTTGTTTTTAAAGTTATGCTAATAATTTGAAAATATAATATTTTTTTTCTGTTACGTAAGCTGAAACCATCCTCAAGACAATAAAGGAAAATCGAGCAACAGAGACTGCAAGGACAATCAACTGGTAATGGTGTCGGTTGAGACAATGGCTGCGCTGGAACATGTTATGTTGGCGGCAGATGTAGATCAAGAATTTACACAAATGTATGTTGACTGGAGCGGTGACAACGAGAAACTCGTAGCAGCGCTTAATAAGAGCGCTGCGTGCGGTAAGTCATACATCTGGAAGGCTGTGACCATATTCAAGACAAACACCAGGCTGAGGAAGGAAAACGTCAGACTGAGGGAGCAGGCCAATTATAATGACGCCCTTCAGCAGAAACTTCGCGTAGCCCTCAAAAATCACGGCCTTGACTACGAAGTCAAGGATGCATACGAGAAGGTGGCATCGGTAGAAACCTTGCATTGATCCAAGAAAAACAAATTAAAAATAAAAGACAATAAATGGATGACAGGCGTACACCGCCAATCCACAAAAAAAATAATTGAGTTTTTTTGAAATTACACGATTTAATATTAACTAAGTATGGCACTAGAACTCACAAAAAACAGATGGTGACGAGGTCACATTTGTTTTTGAAGTATAATATATAATTTGATTTTTTTATATCTTTTTCTGTTACGTAAGCTCAAACCATCCTCGAGACAATTAAGGAAAAGCGAGCAACAGAGATGTCCAGAAAACGCCAAGCAAAAAAGCGGAAGAAGAGGCGCGTGAAGAAGCAGTCGTATGCTGTTTCTGGGCGTCAGTTCCGCATAGGTAGCGGAATTCTTATGGATTGGGTGATGGATAAGATCAACGAAATGGCCAATGATGGGCTATGCACGGTTCGGAATCGTGGTGGATCTGGTGCTGAGTTGGCACGTAAAACATTGATCTCAAGAGATCCTGGATTGGCTATAGAGCTAACAGATGCTACGATACACGAAGCAGTCAGATCCTATTTGAGGGGAGACCGGACGTATGGTGAGATCGACTGCTGGGATGTCAGTAGAGTGACAATCATGGACTGGATGTTCGGCGGTTGTCGCGAGTTCAACGCAGATCTATCCGCATGGGATGTCAGGAATGTGAGATACATGCAGTCGATGTTCTATGAGTGTGACGAGTTTAACTCGGATCTATCTGGGTGGGATGTTAGGAATGTGATAACAATGGACTGTATGTTCTATGAGTGTTGCGAGTTCGACTCGGATCTATCCAAATGGGATGTCAGTAGAGTGAGAAACATGAACGGTATGTTCTACCTTTGTCACGAGTTCAACTCGGATCTATCCACATGGGATGTCAGCAATGTTAAAGACGAGCGCAGGATATTCCAAGATTGCTTTACAATG
>Ga0308007_10000970_pt1 | contig 12705 bp, 8 predicted proteins | sample Neamet71_FD_203152 | JGI IMG/M metagenome (GOLD analysis project Ga0308007, IMG submission 203152) | Marine microbial communities from water near the shore, Antarctic Ocean - #71 | ecosystem: Environmental > Aquatic > Marine > Unclassified | place: Southern Ocean | collected 2014-06-07
TGTAGAGGCCTTGACAGATAGTCTACAGAAATTATCTACCGAAGAGATTCAGGTAAATATTATACATAAAGCCGTTGGTCCTATTACGGAGAGTGATGTGCTATTGGCCTCTGCATCAGATGCTATTATTATTGGGTTTAATGTAAGGCCAATGGGTAATGCTAGGCAAATTGCTGATAAAGAAGAGATCGATATCCGCACCTACAGTATCATCTATGCGGCAATCAATGACCTCAAAGATGCAATGGAAGGAATGTTGTCTCCAGAGATGAAAGAGGAGATTACAGGTACTGCAGAAATACGCGAAACCTTTAAGATTTCTAAAGTAGGAACCATTGCAGGTTGTATGGTAATCACAGGAAAAATTATTCGCAACGCAGGAATACGTTTAATACGTGAGGGTGTAGTAATATATACTGGAGAGTTAGACAGTCTTAAACGATTTAAAGACGATGCTAAAGAAGTTGCCAAAGGATATGATTGTGGTATGCAAGTGAAGAACTACAATGATATCAAAGAAGGTGATGTTATAGAGAGTTTCCACGAAATAGCTGTGAAGAAAAAACTTAAATAACACGAAACACTATCATAATTTCAACAATAAAAAAGCGCTAGATTCATGTATGAATCTAGCGCTTTTTTATTGAAGAGTGTTTTATTTTTTTTCTAGTACAAAAGCTCCAGAAAACCTTCTTTTGATTTCAATTAATGCTCTGTCTGCCTGAATTCTTGTGGAAAAATTACCTGCCCACACCTTATAATTTGGCGTTTCGTATTCTATAGACGCAGGCCAAGTTGAGTAGGTATTTCTGTATTTTCTTAGGTTTGTCTTTGCCATTTCACTATTCCCGTAAAATAACTGGATGGTGTAGCCCTGAGCCATTTTATTTTCGCTTTCTAAACTCTTTTTTATGGTGAGTAAATCATTTATTTGAGCATCAGCATTTATGGTAATAGTGCCAGGTTGAGCGAAAGAGAATTGTGTTAAAAAAACAAGTAAAATACTGATAATAAATAGGTTAAATGTGTTGCGCTTTTTCATAGAATATAGTTGTTATTGCAAATGTACAAGAGTTTCTGTTGTTGAAGTCTAAATTTATTATTTAGAACAATTATAAATTAAGATTATACAAAATAATTAAATTTCAAATTTGGTCTTTATGTAGTATTTTTGCACAGTTATTTATGGCATCGTAAAGGGCTTGATATTTATGATAAATGGCAAACCAATTACGTGCCAAACTATTGACGAAAATTAAAAATTAGTATGCAAAAGGTGAATTTAAAAAGACTTTCTTCAATTTTGTCAGTAGTAGCCTTAGCCCTCGCGCTATTGTTATCTAAAAATGTATTGGCTCAAGCTACTCCAGCAGATGATACTGCTGCAATTTCTGCCAATGGTGGTGATGCTGCTCTGGGTGAAAAATTATTTAAGGCAAATTGTGCTGCTTGTCACAAACTATACAAAAAGGCAACGGGTCCTGCTTTGTATGGAGTTGGAGATAAGTATGAGAAAGAGTGGTTGTATAGTTGGGTTAAAAATAGTGCAGCCTTAATTGCCACTGGCGATTCTCGTGCCAATGCTATTTTCGAAGAGTACAATAAATCTGCAATGAATGCCTTTCCTGGTTTGTCAAACACAGATATCGATAATCTAATAGCCTATACCTATACAGAGAAAAAGGTCTCAGTAGCTCCAGCTCCTTTGCCAGGTGCCGCAGCGGCAGGTTCTGGAAGTGGCGTTTCAAACAACATCATACTAGGGATACTTACTTTTGTGTTTTTACTTTTGGTCACCATACTATTTTTAGTAACAAAAACATTAAACAAATTTGCAGTTGCCAATGGCATTGCTCTTCCCGTTAGAGAACATAGAAAGCCTATCTGGAAATCATTTATAGAAAATCAATTTTTACTATTAGTAACCGCGGTTATATTTTTATTAGGCTCTGCATATTTTATATATGGCGGGCTTATGAGTGTTGGTTTAGATCAAGGATATGCTCCTGTTCAACCCATTCATTACTCACACAGAATTCATGCCGGTTCTAATGAGATTGATTGTAATTATTGTCACTCATCTGCAAGAAAAAGTAAGCATTCTGGTATTCCTTCATTAAACGTTTGTATGAACTGTCACAAGAGTATTGGGGAGGTTGCAGAAGGTGTTCAAGCAGAAGGTCTTGCTGAGTTTGGAGTAGATTACAATAAAGAAATTCAAAAACTATACAAAGCTGTTGGTTGGGATGAAGACAACCAAAACTATACTGGGGAGACAGAGCCAGTGAAGTGGGTTCGTATTCACAACCTACCAGACTTTGCTTATTTCAATCACTCACAACACGTTACTGTTGCTGGTGTAGATTGTCAGAAATGTCACGGTCCTGTTGAGGAAATGGAAATTATGTACCAGTACTCTCCCTTAACAATGGGTTGGTGTATTAATTGTCACCGTGAAACAAACGTCAAGGTTCAAGGCAATGATTACTACAATAAAATTCATGAAGAGTTATCGAAGAAATATGGGGTAGAGCAATTAACAGCCGCGCAAATGGGTGGATTGGAATGTGGTAAGTGTCACTATTAATTCAATTATAATAAATTAAAAATTTTAAAACGAAAAACGATTCTAGATTGAAGTTTAGTATTTCAGAATAAGAAACCTAGTTCGCACATCGAAATTATATAATATGGCATCAAACAAGAAATACTGGAAAAGTGTTGAGGAGCTAGATGAAAACAGCACTATTGTTGAGGCGTTACAGCAAAACGAATTTGTTACGGACATACCAACAGATGAGTTTTTGGGTGATAAAGAAACCTTAGAGGCTTCTTCAACTACGCGTCGTGATTTCTTAAAGTACGTTGGTTTTACAACTGCTGCAGCATCATTGGCTGCTTGTGAAGGACCCGTAATTAAATCAATTCCTTACGTTGTTGCACCAGATGAAATCGTTCCAGGTATAGCAAATTATTATGCAAGTACCATAGCAGATGGTTTTGATTTTGCAAATGTACTTGTTAAAACCCGTGAGGGCCGCCCTATTAAAATAGAGCGTAATGATCAATCTAAGCATAGTGGTAGTGTAAACGCTAGAGTACATGCCTCTGTATTGTCATTGTATGATAACAACAGATTAAAAGCACCACAACTTGCTGGTAAAGATGTTTCTTGGACAGATTTTGATACAGCTGTTGCAGGAAAACTAAACCAGATGCAGGGTAAAGATGTTGTTTTATTGACTCAAACTTTTGCGAGTCCATCTACCTCAAAATTAATTAAAGAATTTACTAGCAAATTTCCAAACGTACGTCATGTAGTGTACGATACAGTTTCTTGTTCTGAAGCGTTAGATGCATTTCAAGCGGTTTACGGGATAAGAGCAATGGCAGATTATGACTTTAGTAAGGCTGAAGTAATTGTGTCTGTAGGAGCAGATTTATTGGGAGATTGGCAAGGTGGAGGTTATGATGCTGGTTACGCAAAAGGTCATGTACCAACCAATGGTAAAATGTCTCGCCATGTTCATTTTGAAGCAAATATGTCATTGACTGGAGCCAATGCAGATAAGCGTGTACCCGCAACTCCATCACAACAATTACAAGTATTAAAAGCCCTAGCAGGCGGCAGTGTTTCTGGTCTTCCAGAAAAAATAGCTAAAGCAGTTGCTAGTGCAAAAGTACAATTAGCAAACGCAGGAAATAAAGGTGTTATCGTTACTGGACTACCAAGTGTCGAAGCCCAGAGAATCGCGCTTCAAGTAAATGCAAATAGCGTTGTAATGGATGCTGTTTCTCCAATAATGACACGTCAAGGTAGCGCTACAGCAGTAGCTTCAGTGATGCAGGGTGTTATAGATGGGTCTGTTAAAGGATTGATTACAGTAGGTGTTGACCCTGTGTATTCATTTCCAAACAGTGAGAAATTTGCACCAGCATATCAAAAACTAGAAATGTCATTGGCATTTTCAATGAAGAAAGGCACTACAGCAGCATTAGCACAAATGGTTGCCGCAACGCCTCATTATTTAGAATCTTGGGGAGATGTACAAATCAAAAAAGGTTCTTTTAGTTTAATGCAACCTACCATTCGTCCTTTATTTGATACAAGACAGTTTCAAGATTGCTTATTGACCTGGACAGGAAATACTACAAAATATAACGATTATATTAAAGACACTTGGTCTGGAGTATTGGCAGGAACCACTTGGAATAAAGCACTAGAGGCTGGGGTAGTTACATCTTCAGAAAAAGTCTTAAACGAGGAGATTTCAACAGGAAAAACACCTCTTGAAAATAGCACATCAAATGCGGCGCTAAATAATAGCTCACAAGATGGTACATTAGAGCTTACATTATATACAAAAACAAGTTTAGGTGATGGGCAACAGGCTAATAACCCTTGGCTGCAAGAAATGCCAGATCCAATTACAAGAGCATCGTGGGATAACTATGTAACTGTTTCAAAAGCAGATGCAAGTGCGATGGGTCTTATAAATGAAAATGTAGCGAATGGTGGTTTAAACGGTAGCTATGTAAATATAAAAATGGATGATGTAGTTATTAATAATGTACCTGTTTTAATCCAGCCAGGACAAGCAAAAGGTTCTGTTGGTTTAGCGCTTGGTTATGGTAAAACAGCCGCTATTCAACAAGAAATGCAAACGGGTGTAAATGCTTATGCATTTTATGATAATTTCTCTTCAGTACAACGTGTTAGATTAGAAAAAACAACTGGAATGCATGAGTTTGCTTGTGTACAGTTGCACAACACGATGATGGGTAGAGATATTATTCGTGAAACTACATTGGAGGTATTTAATACTACAAAAAGAAATCACGAGGGAGAGTTGGATTGGAATCCAATGCCTAAGGTCTCTAGAGATCACGAAGAGATTCCTGTTACGTCTCCAGAGGCAGATTTATGGACATCTTTTGACCGCTCCATAGGCCATCACTTTAATTTGTCTATAGATTTAAATTCCTGTACGGGTTGCGGTGCATGTGTGATTGCATGTCATGCAGAAAACAACGTTCCAGTAGTAGGTAAGCAAGAAATGCGTAAAAGTAGAGACATGCATTGGTTGCGGATTGACAGGTACTATTCTTCTGAAGAGAGTTTTGAACAAGATGAAGATAAGAAAATAAATATGTCTGGCCTTGGTGAGTCACTATCTCAGTTTGCAGAAATGGAAGATCCATCTGCCAATCCACAAGTGGCATTTATGCCAGTAATGTGCCAACATTGTAACCATGCTCCATGTGAGACGGTTTGTCCAGTAGCGGCAACCTCACATAGTAGACAAGGGCATAACCATATGGCATATAACCGTTGTGTAGGTACAAGATATTGTGCAAACAACTGTCCTTACAAAGTACGTCGTTTTAACTGGTTTTTGTATAATGAGAATGATGAGTTTGATTACCACATGAATAATGATCTAGGAAGAATGGTCCTTAATCCTGATGTGAACGTTCGTTCTAGAGGGGTTATGGAAAAATGTTCCTTCTGTATCCAGTCTACCCAAGCAATTATTTTACAGGCAAAACGGGATGGACGTCCAGTGGCAAAAGGAGAGTTTAATGATGCCTGTGCGTGTTCTGCAGCTTGTGAGTCTGGGGCAATGCGTTTTGGTGATGTGAATGAAGAAGGTGGTGTCATTTCAGAGTTGGTAAAAGATGACCGAGCTTACCATTTGTTGGAAGCGGTAGGTACCAAACCAAATGTGGTTTACCAAACTAAAATAAGAAATATAAAAGAAGCGTAACTAACTAAGAAATAGTATATAAAGTATGGCGTCGCATTACGAAGCACCTATAAGAAGACCCTTGATTATAGGAGATAAGAGCTACCACGATGTAACAATCGATGTAGCCGCTCCTGTTGAAGGTAAAGCCAACAAATCATGGTGGATTGTATTCACTATTGCTCTTGTTGCATTTGGATGGGGATTAGGTTGTATTATTTACACCGTAACTACTGGTATTGGAGTTTGGGGATTAAACAAGACCGTAGGTTGGGCTTGGGATATTACCAACTTTGTATGGTGGGTAGGGATTGGTCATGCAGGAACTTTGATTTCTGCTGTACTGTTACTCTTCCGTCAAAAATGGAGAATGGCAATTAACCGCTCTGCAGAGGCGATGACTATCTTCTCTGTAATACAAGCAGGTTTGTTCCCAATTATACACATGGGACGTCCATGGTTAGCATACTGGGTATTGCCAATTCCAAATCAATTTGGCTCTTTGTGGGTAAACTTTAACTCTCCTTTATTGTGGGATGTATTTGCAATTTCTACATACCTATCGGTATCACTGGTTTTCTGGTGGACAGGATTACTACCAGATTTTGCCATGATTCGTGATAGAGCAGTAACTCCTTTTACAAAAAAGATTTACAGTATTTTGTCTTTTGGTTGGAGTGGACGTGCAAAAGACTGGCAACGCTTTGAAGAGGTATCTCTAGTATTGGCAGGTTTGGCTACACCACTTGTACTTTCTGTACACACCATTGTATCTTTTGATTTTGCTACTTCAGTAATTCCAGGATGGCATACTACTATTTTTCCTCCATACTTTGTAGCTGGAGCAATTTTCTCTGGTTTTGCAATGGTAAATACACTTTTAATCATAATGAGAAAAGTGTCTAAACTTGAGGATTACATTACCATACAGCACATTGAGCTTATGAATATTGTTATCATGCTTACAGGTTCTATTGTTGGTGTGGCATATATTACAGAGCTGTTTATTGCATGGTACTCTGGAGTAGAGTACGAACAGTATGCTTTTTTAAACAGAGCTACAGGGCCTTATTGGTGGGCATATTGGGCTATGATGACTTGTAATGTATTCTCTCCGCAGTTTATGTGGTTTAAAAAATTACGTACAAGTATTATGTTCTCTTTCTTTATCTCTATTGTGGTAAACATAGGGATGTGGTTTGAGCGTTTTGTAATTATTGTTACCTCATTACATCGTGATTACTTACCATCTTCTTGGACCATGTTCTCACCAACTTTTGTTGATATAGGAATCTTTATAGGAACCATAGGATTCTTCTTTGTATTGTTTTTACTATATGCCAGAACCTTCCCTGTAATTGCTCAGGCTGAAGTGAAATCTATATTGAAAAGTTCTGGTTCAAAATACAAGAGTTTGCGTGCAACCCATGGAGATGATGTGAAGCACTATGATGCTGTTGCATCTAATGTTTCTCATAAGAGCACTACAAAAACAGTAGCCCCTGAAAGTAGTTATGACCAAAGTAAACTAAGCGCCTTGTTGAATAAGTTAGGAGCCTTTAATGCTGACACACAAACTGCTGATGATTTGAAGAAAATTACAGGTGTAGGTCCAGTTTTACAAAAGAAACTAAACGCAATGGGATTATTTACTTTTCAGCAGATAGGTAGAATGACCAATGAAGATTACGATTTATTCGATGAAATATTAGGCGAGTTACCAGGAAAAGCTAAACGCGACGATTGGGCAGGACAAGCTTCTAAACTTAAAAACAACTAGTATGGCTTCCAAAGTGATACATGCAATTTATAACGACGATGATATACTAATGCACGCAGTGAAACAAACGCGCGCAGCAAAATATAATATCGAAGAAGTCTACACACCCTTTCCGGTGCACGGGCTAGACAAAGTAATGGGTCTTGAACCTACACGTATTGCCATTACGGCTTTTATGTACGGTATTGTAGGTCTTACAGTAGCAACCACGATGATGAATTTTATCATGATTGAAGATTGGCCTCAAGATATTGGTGGTAAACCAAGTTTTAGTTACATAGAAAACATGCCTGCTTTTGTTCCAATTATGTTTGAATTGACAGTGTTTTTTGCTGCCCATTTAATGGTGCTTACTTTTTATATGAGAAGTAAACTATGGCCATTTAAAAAAGCTGAAAATCCAGATGTAAGAACAACAGACGATCATTTTTTAATGGCCGTTGATACAGCAAATCACGATATAGACAAAATGTCTAAATTTTTTAAAGACACAGGAGCCGTAGAAATTAGTATAGTAGAACCTGATGATGATCATTAATATGAAAAACATACTCCATATAAGTATTGCTTTAGTAGCAATGATAGTATTGGTTTCTTGCGGAGGTGATACAAAGCCTAGCTACCAGTATATGCCAAATATGTATGAGCCTGTAGGATATAAAACCTATGGTGAATATGAAGTTTTCCCAGGAAAGCAAGAAGCGATGTTACCTGTTTTAGGAACCGTCCCAAGAGGCTATGCTCCTTATGAATATCCTGATACAACAAAAGGCTCAGATGCTGCCAAGAAAGATTTGAAAAATCCATTAGAGGTTACTCAAAAAAATCTGGACGCAGGTAAAGAATTATATACCATATTCTGTGCTGTTTGTCATGGAGACAAAGGAGATGGAAACGGTATTTTAATGCAGCGTGAAAAGATTTTAGGGATTCCAAGCTACGCTGCTGCTGGAAGATTAATTAATGACGGTGGTGTTTATCATGTACAAATGTATGGGTTAAACTCTATGGGTTCTTATGCCTCTCAAACCAATGAGCTAGAACGTTGGCAAATCACCCAACATGTTATGAATTTAAAAGCAACATTAGAAGGAACTCCATTGAGTGTTCCTGTGATTGTTGAGGTGGAAGAGATTCCTGTTTCTGAAACGAATAACGAAGAAACATACTAATTAAAAGAACAATAGAATAGCATAGATATGAATTATACGCTACCTAGTAAACTTAAATTATTTGCAGTCATTTTGATGGTGATTGGCGCTGTCGGTATTGGTGCAGGGTTTTTGTCTGCTCCAGGATCTACCGCAGAGGTAAAAGAAATGATGGCAGCACATGGTGATGATCACGGTGAAGATACTGCTACAGAAAGTCACGATGCATCTGCTACTGCTCATGGCGAACAAGCTCATGGAGCTTCTCATAGTGCTGCAGACCAGGAAAAACATTTAGAGCATACCTTACATCAACTACAAAACAGACCTTGGTCTGCTTTGTATGTAGCTTGTTTCTTTTTCTTTATGATTGCTTTAGGAGCCCTGGCTTTTTATGCAGTAAATTTTGCCGCACAGGCTGGTTGGTCTCCAGTACTTTTTAGAGTAATGGAAGCTGTTACTGCCTACCTAGTACCTGGAGGTATTATCATGTTTGTCTTATTGGGGTTATCAGGATTCCATATCAATCATCTATTTGTATGGGCAGACCCAGAAGTTGTAGCTCATGACAAATTACTTCAAGGTAAAGCTAGTTGGCTTAACGGAACATGGATGCTTATAAGAGCGGCTATATTTTTAGGGGGATGGATCACTTACCGCTACTTTGCAGTAAAGTTTTCAAGAGCTGGAGATACTGCTCAAGCCAATGACCATAGTAACTTCACAAAAACGTTTAGAATTTCAGCAGGATTTTTAGTATTCTTTTTGTACACCGAGTCTATGATGTCTTGGGATTGGATTATGAGTTTTGACCCGCATTGGTTCTCTACCTTATTTGGTTGGTACGTTCTTGCTGGTATGATGGTTTGTGCCATTACAACTATTGCTTTAATAACAATCTTTTTGAAGTCTCAAGGGTACCTAGAGATTGTAAACGATAGTCATATCCATGATTTGGCTAAGTTTATGTTTGGTTTCAGTATTTTCTGGACCTACCTATGGTTCTCTCAATTTATGTTGATTTGGTTTGCAAACATTCCTGAGGAGGTTACTTATTTTATGACGCGTATCGAGGATTTTAACACTCCATTCTTTGGTATGTTGATATTAAACTTTCTGTTTCCTTTATTGCTGTTAATGAATAGTGATTATAAACGTGTTAATTGGTTTGTAGTTTTAACAGGTATTGTAATATTAGTTGGACATTACATAGATATCTTTGTAATGGTTATGCCCGCAACAGTTGGAAAAAGTTGGTTTATTGGAATTCCAGAAATTGGTTCTATGTTATTTTTCCTGGGTCTTTTTATTCTTGTTGTTTTTACAGCATTAACAAAAGCACCATTACTATTAAAGAACAATCCTTTCATGAAAGAAAGTAAGAATTATCATTATTAATTAATTATTTAGAAGACCAATAACGATGACCGCATTTTTAATTGTATTAGTAATCATTCTCTTCGGAATCACTGTATTACAGATGGGTAAGATTTTTGGAATGTCAAAAACACCAGAAGAATTAGGCGAGTCTTCAGAGATAGCTTCAGATAAAGACAATAACGTCAACGGGTGGTTGATGCTCATGTTTGTGTTTGTTACCTATGCTATATTAATTGTTTCATTCTGGAAATGGAGCGAGGTTTTATTACCTAAAGCCGCTTCAGAACATGGACAAGGAATTGACGATTTATGGTTAATTTCTATGGTACTTATTTTCTTTGTAGGGTTTATTACACTTTGGTTGTTAAGCTACTTCGCTTTCAAGTACAGAGGAAATAAAAACAACCGCGCTTTGTATTTTGCAGATAATGATAAGCTAGAATTTATCTGGACCGTTATTCCTGTAATTGTTTTAGCAGGACTTATTATCTATGGTCTATTTACCTGGACAGACATCATGAATGTTAGTGAAGATGAAGATCCAATGATTGTTGAGTTGTATGCATATCAGTTTGATTGGAGAGCTCGTTATAGTGGAGAAGATAATACACTTGGTGAGGCCAATGTGCGTTTAATAGAAGGAGCAAACCAATTGGGTGTAGATACCTCAGACCCAAACGCACAGGATGATGTAGTTGTTAATGAGCTTCACTTACCCCTGGGGAGAAAAATATTATTTAAAATGCGATCTCAAGATGTACTTCACTCTGCGTACATGCCACACTTTAGAGCACAAATGAATTGTGTTCCTGGAATGATTACACAATTTGCTTTTACTCCCTCTGTTACTACAGAGCAAATGAGATTGGATGAAGAGGTTATGGGTAAAGTGAGAAGAATTAACACCATCAGAAGAAAAAACTCTATAGAATTAATTGCAAAAGGAGATGAAGCATTAGAGCCTTATGAGTTTGATTACCTATTGCTTTGCAACAAGATTTGTGGTACCAATCACTACAATATGCAGATGAAAATTATAGTAGAAACTCAACAACAGTATGATGCTTGGATTGCACAACAAGCAACCATTGCTACATCCCTAAACAAATAAAAAACGAGCTAAGATATGTCAGCACACGCAGAAGAACACGCAGTAGATGATCACGGGCATCACCACAAAGAGACATTTGTAACTAAATATATTTTTAGTACAGACCATAAAATGATTTCTAAGCAATACCTTATCACAGGTTTGTTTATGGGTATTATTGGAATAGCGATGTCTATTTTGATGAGAATGCAGCTTGCCTGGCCAGAAGAGCCATTTGTAATATTTGAAATGTTACTGGGTAAATGGGCAGAAGGCGGCGTTATGGACCCTAGTGTATATCTTGCACTGGTTACCATTCACGGTACTATCATGGTCTTCTTTGTACTAACCGCTGGTCTTAGTGGTACTTTTAGTAATCTATTGATTCCCTTGCAAATAGGCGCAAGAGATATGGCATCAGGATTCTTGAACATGGTTTCTTATTGGATGTTTTTCTTATCAAGTTTAATTATGCTTATGTCTTTATTTGTTGAAGCAGGTCCTGCTTCTGCAGGTTGGACTATCTATCCGCCATTAAGCGCATTGCCTCAAGCAATTCCAGGTTCTGGAGCTGGTATGACGCTTTGGTTAGTTTCTATGGCAATATTTATTGCATCCTCATTAATTGGGTCATTAAATTATGTAGTAACGGTTATCAACTTAAGAACAAAAGGAATGCGTATGACGCGTCTTCCTCTTACTATATGGGCGTTTTTTGTAACAGCTATTATTGGTATTGTATCATTCCCCGTACTTTTATCTGCAGCGCTTATGCTTATTATGGATAGAAGCTTTGGTACTTCGTTCTTCTTGTCAGACATTTTTATTGCTGGAGAGGTGTTACACAACCAAGGAGGGTCACCCGTATTGTTTGAACATTTATTTTGGTTTCTAGGACACCCTGAGGTGTATATCGTTATACTTCCTGCCATGGGTATGGTTTCAGAAATATTAGCTACAAATTCTCGTAAGCCAGTATTTGGATACCGGGCGATGGTAGCTTCCATTCTAGCCATTGCATTTCTATCAACCGTAGTATGGGGTCACCATATGTTTATCTCTGGTATGAATCCATTTTTAGGATCTGTATTTACTTTCACAACCCTACTTATTGCCATTCCATCTGCGGTAAAATCTTTTAACTGGATTACAACTCTCTGGAAAGGAAACCTGCAGATGAACCCTGCCATGTTATTTTCTATTGGTTTTGTATCCACCTTTATCACTGGAGGATTAACAGGTATTATCTTAGGAGATAGCGCACTAGATATTAATGTTCATGACACCTACTTTGTAGTAGCTCACTTCCACCTTGTGATGGGTATATCTGCACTCTACGGTTTGTTTGCTGGGGTGTACCACTGGTTCCCAAAAATGTTTGAAGGGCGCATGCTCAATAAAAACCTAGGTTTTGTTCATTTCTGGATTACCGTTATTGGCTCTTATGGTGTGTTTTTCCCTATGCACTTTATAGGAATGGCGGGATTACCAAGACGTTACTATACCAATACTGCTTTTCCATATTTTGATGATCTAGCAGATGTTAATGTTGTTATT
>Ga0308007_10000974_pt1 | contig 12683 bp, 5 predicted proteins | sample Neamet71_FD_203152 | JGI IMG/M metagenome (GOLD analysis project Ga0308007, IMG submission 203152) | Marine microbial communities from water near the shore, Antarctic Ocean - #71 | ecosystem: Environmental > Aquatic > Marine > Unclassified | place: Southern Ocean | collected 2014-06-07
TTTTTTGTGAATTACTTTTTATTCCCAAGTAGATTACTATCTTTGCCACCGCAAACACTCCTCCTTAGCTCAGTTGGTTAGAGCATCTGACTGTTAATCAGAGGGTCCTAGGTTCGAGTCCTAGAGGGGGAGCCAGTTTTAAAGCCTTGACGTAAGTCAAGGCTTTTTTTTTGCTCGGAATTTGCACGGTCAATGTTGGGTTTTTTATTAGTTCCTATTAAACCTATATGCATAGGTGTCATAGTTTTTTATAACAAGTATTTTACTGAAGTCTAGCCTCTTGTAGTCTTTGATAAAATGCTTTAATTCATTTTGTAGGTATCTTGATCCAGCCTTACTTCATTAGAAACCCTCGTTATATTATAACGAAATAAAAAGACTATATTTATACCTAACATTCTTATTATTAGTATTTAAGTCATAATATTTAAAGTGGAATCACCTCTTTAGTACTATATACTTTTCAAGTTTGTGTAAAATAAATTGAAAATAAATCATATTACTGTTAACCTTTTGTGTTTTGCTTACATTAAGGCATGTATGCATTACGTGAAATGTACATACAACATAGCTATAAAAACCCTCCGCATGAAAAAGTTACTTTTAGTATTACTTATCCTTCCTCTATTTTCATTTGCTCAAGAAGAAAGCATCCCAGGCTGTACAAATTTTTATTCATCTAATTACAATTCGGAAGCAACGATAGACGATGGTAGTTGTGAGATTACTCAAACTACACTATCAGAATTCACTTTTACAAATTGTGATCAAGAAGGAATGTATGGTCCTGATCAAGCTCAGGTAAATAATGAATATGCTGGAACTTCTTTAGTAAATCAAGTAACATCAAACAATGGTATTCAAGAGTGGGTTGTTCCTTTTTCTGGGACATATAACATTGACACCTATGGGGCTCATGGTGGCTATAATGGCTCCTATTATGGAGGTCTGGGTGCAAAGATGTCTGGTGAGTTCATTTTATCTGCAGGCGATATATTATCAATCATTTGTGGTCAAACCTCAGACCCATCGGCAGAGTTTGGTAAAGGTGGTGGTGGTGGAACCTTTGTTTGGACATCTGACACAGAACTTTTAATTGCAGCAGGAGGAGGAGGTGGAGCTAGTAACACTACTACTAATAATTCTGACATCATTAATGGGTATATTACAACTAGTGGAGGTTGGCATACTACAGAAGTTGAGGATGGATTTGGTGGTGCTATTCATAATACCTCTTGGGCTGGAGGTGGTGGAGCAGGTTGGTATGGGAATGGACAAAGTGTTGATGATGTAGCTTATAATTACACTGGATTTGGTGGGATTCGACCATTAGAAGGAGGCTTTGGTGGCGGTGCTGATGATGATAATTATGATGGGAATGCTTATGGCGGTTTTGGCGGCGGCGGCGGATCCGGAGTTCATTTAGGCGGCGGCGGCGGCGGTTACACAGGTGGAGAAGGCGGCGGCTATATTGGCGGCTCCTATAGTACTGGCGGTGGTGGCTCGTACAACGCTGGAGAAAACCAAGATAATATTGCAGGATTCAACGAAGGCCACGGTCGTGTGGTAATAACAGCCAGTGGATTCAGTACAGGTTGTACCAATGAAATAGCAATGAACTATAATCCATCAGCAGTAGCTGATGATGGTTCTTGCCTTACTTTAGGATGTATTTTCCCAATGTTTCCAAATTACAATGCACAGGCCACTATAGATGATGGTTCATGTGATATGGGATCAGAAATCACATATGGGTGTACTCACGACTGGGCAGTAAATTATAATGAACTAGCCACAGATAATGACGGCTCTTGTTATAGAGAAGGTTGTACTCTAGCATGGGGCGACAACTATGATGAATTAGCAACCCTTGAAGACGGTTCTTGTTCTAGATTGGGTTGTATGGATACCATAGCATATAATTACTACATCTATGCTACAGATGAAGATGGTTCATGTTTATACACTACTGGCTGTATGGATGAAACAGCATTTAATTATAACCCAGAAGCAGTAGTTGAAGACGGCTCATGTATAGCCATAGTTTTAGGTTGTATGGATATATCCTATTTTGAATACAATGCAGAGGCGAATGTAGAAGATGGAACATGTTACACCTTAGGAGTATTAGGTTGTACGGATGAAACAGCATTTAACTATTATCCAGATGCCAATATAGATGATGGTTCATGTATACCAGTAGTTTTAGGTTGTATGGACTTTAATTATGTAGAGTATAACGAAGAAGCTAATATAAACGAGGGATGTAACACCCTAGCAGTCTATGGTTGTATAGACCCATCTTATACGGAGTATTGGGACTTTATAGAATTACCAAGTGGATTATATATTTTAAATTATCCGCTAATAGATGGTGTAAACACGGATGATGGTACTTGTGCTACAGCAATAATATACGGATGTACCTATGAGGTTTTTGAAGAATATAATCCTGAGGCGAATGTGTCTGGTGCAGGTGATTGTCTGACTATAATAGGATATGGTTGTACCGATGAAATCGCACTGAATTACAATCCAGAAGCAACAAGTGATGATGGTTCTTGTGTGTACCCTATTTATGGGTGTATTGATACCAGTGCATTTAACTACAACTCTGAGGCTAATCTAGATGATGGTACTTGTACTTGGTGTCAAACTCTGGATATCCCTTATGGTTGGTCAATGTTTTCTACATACATAAGTCCAGAAAACATGGACTTAGCATCTGTGTTGAGTCCTATTACAGACAACACCATTCTTGTTAAGGATAATAATGGTAGCCCTTACGTTACAGAATGGGCTTACAACAGTATTGGAGAGATAGTAATTGGTCAAGGATACCAAATTAAAGTTGATACAGCTGTTTCTCTAGAAATATGTGGAGATTACTTATTACCTGAAAACAATTCTGTTAGTCTTTCTAGTGGATGGAATCTGGTAGCTTATCTTCGAACTGAACCAGCTCTTGCAGATGCTGTATTTGCAGATATTATCGAAGATATAGTTCTTGTAAAAGACTATTTAGGCTCAGTATATATGCCAGAAATGAATTTTAATGGAATTGGAGAAATGCATCCAGGTCAAGGATATCAAGTTAAAACTTCAAATTCTACTGTTCTTACATACTTATCAAACGATGAAACGTACAGAACATCTAATATAGAGGTAACAAACAATGCAGTTTCTCATTTTGCAAAAGTAGCTGCCACAGATAATAATATGACTATTGTTATAAAAGATGCTGCCTGGGATCTACTTCCAAAAGAAGGGGCTGAAATTGCAGCCTTTGATACAGAGGGTATTCTAGTAGGTTCTACTAAGTATACTTCTCCTCTGACAGTAATGACTGTGTGGGGCGATGATGCTACAACAGAAGCTAAAGATGGTTTAGTATCCGCAGAAGATGTAACATTTGTTGTATGGTCTAAAGATCTTACAAGATCGATTAAAATAGTAGAATGGACAGAAGGTTCATCTGCTTACGAAGCAAATGCAATTAATGTAGCTGCTGCTATATCAACCATTTCAACTACTAATGTAATCGCTTCAGAGCGTGAGTTGGTTAGAGTCATCAATGTATTAGGACAAGAGGTAAACGTGAATGAGAAATCATTCAAAGGTGAAATTCTTTTCAATGTATACAATGACGGTGTTGTTGAAATGAAAGTATATTAAACTTGTTGAACATTAAAAAAAAACAAAATGAAAAATCTTTTTCTGTACTCACTGCTTATTTCGCTATTAGCAATTCCATTAGATGCCTTTTCTCAATGCGATTTACCATCAACTTATGAAGGAAATACTGGAGCTAACATGACTATTGTGTTAACACAAGCCCTCATAAGTTCCTTGAATGTAACAGAAGAGAATGCTTATCTAGTTGCACTCAGCTCAGGTGGGTTGGTTGTTGGCTCTACGCTTGTTGGTTCTACTCTAACGACTATTGCTGTTTGGGGAGATGATTCTCAAACACCAGAAATAGATGGAGCTTTAGCAAATGAATTAATAAGTTTCCAATTGGTAAATGGACTTGATCTATATGATGTAGTAATGCCTGTGACTGTATCTCATGTAACAAATGGACTAGTGGTGGAACCATCTGCAGCTGCAGTAACTTTTATTTGTAGTAGTGCCAATTATACTATTTTAGGTTGTACCGATTATTACGCTATAAACTATAACGACTTGGCTACAGAGGATGATGGTTCTTGTATTTATCCTATTTTAGGATGTATGGATTCTACTGCAGACAATTATAATGCTGCAGCAACCGAAAACGATGGTTCATGTGCTTATACAATTTTAGGTTGTACCGATTCTGACGCTTTAAACTATAATTCCTTTGCTACAGCTGATGATGACTCGTGCGAATATGAGTCAATGGGTGAAAATAATTGTGAATTACCAAGTCCATTTGAAGGGAATACGGGTTCAAACATGACATTGGTTTTAACATCAGATTTTATGAGTATTCAATCTATGTTAGATTCATTTTCTTATATAATTGCTTTAAGTTCAGAAGGTGAAGTTATAGGCTCTACAGATCAACCTACTTATGAATGGCAAGCAACCACAACATTACCTATTTGGGGTGATGATGCAATAACAGCAGAAATAGATGGAGCATTAGACAACGAATTAATTAGCTTTCAATTAGTAAATGGAACTGATTTGTACGATTTAGATATGCTATCTAATGTACTTTACTTTACTAATTCTATGGTTGTTAATACGTTAGAACCAACTCTAACTTTAAATTGTTCAATGATTGTTTATGGCTGTATGGATGTAACTGCTAACAACTACGATTCATCTGCAACAGATGATGATAACTCGTGTGAATATGAGTCAACGGGTGAAAATAATTGTGTATTACCAAGTCCATTTGAAGGAAATACGGGTTCAAACATGACAGTTATGTTGTCTGAGACCTTTATTAATTCACTACCTATTAACGATGTTAATTCATATATAGTTGCTCTTACTCAAGAGGAATTAGTAGTTGGTTCCCAAGCACTATATGGTGCAAATCAGACTCATATAACCATTTGGGGTGATGATGCTTCTACAATCGAATTAGATGGTGCTCTAGCTGATGAATTAATTAGTTTTGAATTGGTAAATGACGAAGATCTTTACACTGTTTTGGTTCCTAGTCAAGTAAATTATACCACAAATGATCTTATATTTCAAGTTTCCGCAGCTGCTCTGGCTGCAGTTGATTGTGGTTTTTCTCCAGTTTTAGGATGTATGGATGTAACTGCCAATAACTATAATGTAGAAGCAACAGAGGATGATGACTCATGTACCTATACAATATTTGGATGTATGGATACAACAGCAAACAACTACGACGCATCTGCAACTGATGATGACGAGTCTTGTATCTATACAATATTCGGCTGTATGGATCCAAGTGCCGACAACTATAATACTGAAGCAACTGAAGACGATGGCTCATGTGCTTATACAATTTTAGGTTGTACCGATACTGATGCTTTAAACTATAATTCCTTGGCTACAGCTGATGATGGCTCATGTGAATACGACCAAACTGCTGAAGGCGATTGTATACTTCCTTTTCTATTTAACGGAAATACTGGTTCAAACATGACGGTAATGCTAATTACTGACTTTGTAAGTTCATTAAATGTAACGTATCCTAATGCTTATATGGTTGCCTTGAATACCGATGGTTTAGTTGTTGGCTCAACCAACTTGTTTGGGGTAAGTCAAACTTCTCTTGCTGTTTGGGGAGACGATTCGCAGACACCCGAAATTGATGGTGCTCAAGCAAATGAATTAATTTCCTTTCAATTAGTAAATGGCACAGATTTATATAATGTAGAAATGCCAGTTACTGTAAACTATACAACCAATGGATTAGTAGCTCAGGTAGATCCAGCAATTTTAACATCAGTAAACTGTGGTTGTACCGAATATTGGGCAGATAATTATGATGAGTTAGCTACTATAAGTGATGGGTCTTGTTTTAAATTAGGTTGTATGGATTCTACTGCCGATAACTATAATACGACCGTTACAGAAGACGATGGTTCTTGTACTTATACAATCTTAGGTTGTACAGAAGATTGGGCAGACAACTATGATGAATTAGCTACAGAAAATGATGGGTCTTGTTTTAAATTAGGTTGTACAGAAGATTGGGCAGATAATTACGATGTATTAGCTACAGATAATGACGGTTCTTGCTCGAAGGTAGGATGTACAGAGGATTGGGCAGATAATTTTGATCCTAATGCAACAAATCCATCATCGCAAATCCCTGAACATTTCTATGGAAACACAGGTGTTAATATGACAGCTCTCTTAACCGAACCCTTCATTAATTCATTAAATATTACCGAAGAAAATGCTTATATAGTAGCCTTAAATACTAATGGTTTAATAGTTGGTTCTGTAAATCTTGGTGCAGCTTATTTACAGAACGGTCAATCTTCAATAGCTATTTGGGGAAATGATTCTCAAACATCAGAAATAGATGGAGCCTTCGCCAATGAATCTATTAGCTTCCAATTGGTAAATGGAACTGATTTATATAATGTAGAATTGCCTGTATCTATAAATTATAGTACTAATGGAATGTCATTGCAGACATCTGCAGCAATTTTAACATCAGCCACAGGCGATGATTGTATTCGATTGGGCTGTACATCTGATTGGGCAGACAACTATGATTCATTAGCTACAGAAGATGATGATTCTTGTTCTAAATTAGGCTGTACATCTGATTGGGCGGATAACTATGATGTATTAGCTACAGAAGACGATGGGTTATGTTCTAAGATAGGTTGTACTGAAGACTGGGCAGATAATTACGATGTATTATCTACAGATAATGATGGCTCTTGCTCTAAACTAGGTTGTACAGAAGACTGGGCCGACAACTATGATGTATTAGCTACAGACAATGATGGCTCTTGTTCTAAGGTAGGTTGTACGGAAGAATGGGCAGATAACTTTGATGTGTTAGCTACAGAAAATGATGGTTCGTGTTCTAAATTAGGCTGTACATCTGACTGGGCAGATAATTATGACGCTTTAGCTACAGACAATGATGGCTCTTGTTCTAAATTAGGTTGCACAGAAGACTGGGCAGATAACTATGAAGTGTTAGCTACCGATAATGATGGCTCTTGCTCGAAGGTAGGTTGTACATCTGAATGGGCTGATAATTTTGATCCTTTCGCAACAAATTCATCTTCACAAATCCCTGAACAGTTCAATGGGAACACTGGTGCTAATATGACGGTTTTCTTAACCGAACCCTTCATTAATTCATTAAATATTACCGAAGAAAATGCCTATATAGTAGCCTTAAACACTAATGGTTTAGTAGTTGGTTCTGAATCTGTATTTGGTGTAACTCAAGCTGCAATAGCAATTTGGGGAGATGATACTATTACACCTGAAATAGATGGCGCATTAGCTAATGAATCTATCAGTTTCCAGTTAGTAAATGGAATTGATGTATACGATTTAGAAATGTCTAGTCCTGTATCTCTTTCAATTAATGGAATGTCATTGCAGACATCACAAGCAATTTTAACATTAGCCACAGGAGATGATTGTATTCGATTGGGTTGTACATCAGACTGGGCGGATAATTTTGATTCATTAGCTACAGAAGATGATGAATCTTGTTCTAAGCTAGGTTGTACAGCAGATTGGGCCGATAATTATGATGCAATAGCTACAGAAGATGATGGCTCTTGTTCTAAGCTAGGTTGTACAGAAGATTGGGCTGATAACTATGATGTATTCGCTACAGAAAATGATGGTTCTTGCTCGAAGGTAGGATGTACAGAAGACTGGGCGGATAACTATGATGCATTAGCTACAGAAAATGATGGCTCTTGTTCTAAGTTAGGTTGTACATCTGACTGGGCAGACAACTTTGATGCATTAGCTACCGATAATGATGGCTCTTGTTCTAAGGTAGGTTGTACCGAAGACTGGGCAGATAACTATGATGAATTAGCTACCGATAATGATGGCTCTTGCTCTAAGCTGGGTTGTAAAGATATTTCAGATTGTAATTTCGATGCTTTAGCTACCATCGATGATGGATCATGTATAGGGCAACCTGGGTGTTTAGACCACTTTTACCTTGAGTATAATCCACTCGCAGGATGTTCTCTAGAAAATGCATGTCAAACTAGTTGGATTCAGCTATATGATTCACTTCAAGTTGCATACATTAATCTAAATGAGACTTATCTAGATTCAATTAGCCAAATTACACAGAGCTACAATTCTTTGGATGCGGAATGTACGCAAGAGATGATTCAGTCATCTTTTGCCATAGACTCATTAAATTATGTGAATGGATCTTACATAGATTCAATTAACCAAATTACCATCAACTATAACTCTTTAGAAGAAGAATCTGCAGAAGATATGCTTCAATCAGGTTTAACAATTGATTCACTAAATTATCTAAGTGTATCACTTTCTGAAGAAGTTGAGTACTGGAGTTCTCCAATAGTTATAGATTTTACACCAGGATGGAATATGATTGGATATACCTCTAAAGAACCTCAAGATGTAGTCGCTACTCTTCAAGACATTGAAGATGTTATTGTACTTGTAAAAAACAATGCTGCAGAAGTTTATTGGGTTGAATTTGGATTTAATGGAATAGGAGATTTCATTCCAGGTCAAGGATACCAATTTCAAGTAAGTGAAGGATATATTGGTTTCACATATCCAGATGTAGGAGGCGAAAGAATAGAATTGACTCCAACAGTACCTATGTGGGCAATAGACATGGAAGTTGAAATGCATCCAAATGATATTCGTACTCTAGTAAGAGTTGTAAATATGCTAGGGCAAGAAGTTAATCCAGCAACACAATTCAATGGAGAAGTATTATTATACTTATACAACGACGGTACTGTTGAGAAGAAAATAGTGGAGTAATTAATCAAGTAACTGTTAATTAAATAGAAAGCCCTCTCATATATGCGAGGGCTTTCTATTTATAAGAAAATCAAGTTAATGCTAGAGTCCCGATTTCTTTAAATCAGAGAGCATAATACTCCCAAGTTTAATAACCACCATACATGAAATAAGGATGCTTATGCCCAAGCCAATTGTTTTAGCTGCCTTCTTATAGCTTTCAAATGAATCATTGTTTAAAGCTTTATTTATGTCAATAATGCTGCTTGTCTGTTTAGTTGTATCCTTTGTCATCGTCTTTCGTTTTTGTTAGTTGGTATGCAATTACACCAGAGCCAACTATTAATGCTACCACAATTAAGTATTTTAACCAAGGATTCGATCCTGGTGTATTGCTCTGTGGATTCAAAGATTTGTTTTTAGCCGCTTAGCTCATTTCAGCAAACAAGAGTTCATCTGCTGCCATTGGGATAGGTATTTTCATCTTTTTCTTATTTAAATTAATTCTTGATTTGAGGTCTTGTAGATGTGAAACATATATCCATAGGAGTAGCAGAATCCAAGACTATCTATTATAGTGTAACCTACAAAAGCATCACAATCAAATCCCTCAGCTACCAAATTGTTTAAAAAACAAACAACTTCCTCTTTTTGATAAGCGTTGTGATATTTTGCTAGAATCCTATCGTTATGCCTTAACATAGTTTCAATTTCAAGTTCTTTCTCCCTCACTTTTTTTCGCGTACCATGATTGTACCCAAAGTCTGCATGTTGCTTGTTTAAATAAATCTGGTTTGTTCTGTTGGGCTGAAATTCGTACCCACAACCACATTTGCAATCCCGTTTTGGAATGGGTCTAGGAGGTGTTGTATCCTCTTTCTTTTTAGCTCTTGCCATAGTTTAGTTTTAGATTAATGATTAGAAATAATTCTTCTCAAATCTTCAACCATTTGGTTCGATAATAGGCCAACAAGGGGAGCCAGTTTTAAAGCCTTGACGTAAGTCAAGGCTTTTTTTTTGCTCGGAATTTGCACGGTCAATGTTCGGTTTTACTGTGTTTAAGGTTATTTTACTAAGTATAGATTTTTAGCATGTTACTCTTCCTCTTTTTGCAAACGCAATCCAATAAATGAATTGTTCTTATTTGTTAAGCTAATGTTAACTAACAATAGTCAAGAATAATTACAATTATTCTGCGTTTTGTGTTTTTAGATTCATAATTCTGGGGGGAATAATGAAGAAAGCCATCCGAGAGGATGGCTTTTTTGTTTGGGTAAATTAGTTTGTTAATTATACTTAGAAGGAACGAATCGCACGTACGTTGAATATGCTTGACTTATAGAAATTGAACGTAGTCCCATTATTGAAGCTGAAGCTCCATGCGATGTCAATATCTGCCTCTGAGGAAGTCCAATACCAATGATCGCTAAAGCCACCTTTGTTTCCATTTGAAGATCCTTGACCTATTGTGTTGTACATTCTTTCTAGTTCATCAAACGATGGTAAGTGCCAATCTGTATAGCCATCAGATTCGTAAGCAGATGCCTCACTAGCTGCTATTGATGCCTCAGAACACTCTGCCACTATCTCTAATGTATTTTGCAGACCTGCTCCTATAGTTTGTGCGACTGCACCTGATATACTTGTTCCAGAACATCCCCATGTAAACTCACCTATATCATCAAGGGCAGCAACTAAACCGTGTAGACCTGTTTCATCTATATAAAATACTATTCCGCCTTCTGCTAGCATCCCCACAACATATTCTGTTATGTTCCCATCACAATCATACCCATCTTGTATATAATTACATGAGAAGTCGTTGTAAATGTGGTTTACATCGAAATTACAAGCCAATGAGTCCATACAGCCATATTCATAAAGAGAATCTAACTCTGCTTGCATTGCAACAACAGGGTCTTCAGTCCATTCGCATAATGTAAAGTCTGCTATGTTTTCTGACACCTTAATTTGATAACCGTAGCCTGGGTTTAAATTTCCTATTCCATTAAATCCCCATTCTGGTAAGTATGCTGCTCCAACAGAGTTTTTTACAATGACTATAAAATCCGAGTAAATTGATAACCCATCAATAACATCAACAGGTTCTTGACAAACATATCCAAACATATTCCAACCTTCTTGTAAATCTATTGAGACATTGTTTTGCCCAAAGCTAAACAGTGGAAGTAATAGTAGCGTGTACAGTATCTTTTTCATAATCTCGGATTTAGTAAGCATAATTCACAAATACAATGTTTGATTTTATTTGCTATAGTTTAGGCGTTATCTTTCAATTTTTTCAATTTTAAACCTTTCTACTTTAGTCGAAGATTTAATTTTAAGAATATATGTACCAGCTTTAAGTGCTTCTAAATCAAGTTTTAATGTATTTGATTTACTTACACTAATAACACCTTCATGAGCTAATTGTCCCAAATGATTAAGCACTTCAAAACTTTTATAGTTATCTAAATTTTGACTCCCTTTTAAGTTGATATGAGATTTGAAAGTATTGGAAGTCAATTCAATGTTGTTTGTGAGTAATTCTCCAGAACCAACCATTGTATTGAAACATGGCTCAGAAACTTCATAGGAAGTTTTTATTAAATTTTCAATTTTAACATTGGTAAAGCTCGAGTCTGTAGTGTTATTGAAAAAGGTGCTATTTATAATTGTATCGTTCGCACCCATAAAATTCTGTAAAATTGTACCGAATGTTTCACGATAATCATGTTGTACAGTTGCAATTTGAAAATTATTCTCACTCGTTGCTTCAGTTAAATCAGGATTTGTTCCTGATACTCCACCTTGAATTGGTTTTCCAAAAACAAACATTGGAGATACTTGTCCGTGATCTGTTCCCATATTTCCATTCTCAGCTGCTTTTCTTCCAAATTCTGAGTATGTTACTCCCACGACATCATCTGCTAAGCCCTGACTATCTAGGTCGTTAAAGAATATCTCTATCGCTGAAGATAATTCATTGAGTAATTCATAATGTTTTCCAGTAGGATCCCCAATATCTTGAATTTGATTTCCATGAGTGTCGAATCCAGAAATCTCGACCATGTAAACTTTTGAGTCTAAGCCACCACTAATAAGTTTTGCAACAGTTTTTAACTGATCTGCTAAATTTGTTTCGGGGTAACTACAGTTGTTTTGTCCGTTATTGAAAGCGCTAGAGATTGCTTGCGAATATTGATTCGATAGATTATCTGTTTGGATAATATATTCTAATTCGCTCCCATAATGTGTGTTTGGAATTGTTTCTGGTGCTTCACCCCCTAAACCCGATAAAATTGAATAGAATCCAGATACATCTTGTCCTGTAATATTCAATGCCATTCCGTGTTCATAGAGTCCATGAAAACCTAAAGAGATATTTTGAGAACCTATTTGTACCGCTAATGGGTAAGATGCGTTCAATTCTTCTTGATAGTGAGATTCCATATAACGTCCAATCCAACCTGAATCTGAACCATTAATCCAACTGTTACCATCATTTCCTGTGGCATAGATATCTTTTGACGCAAAGTGACTTCTGTTTTGAGATGGATATCCAACTGATTGAATAATTCGAAGCCAACCCTGGTCATAAAGAGATTTAAAACCCGTTAAACCTGGATTTAGGCCTATTTGTTGGTCTTCAGCTAAAGTGCTATCTAAGGGGATATAACTATTTGCACCAAAGTCAGGAACTTTAATGCTTGGTCTTAAATTACTGTAAATGTCGTATTGATTAATTGGAATAATAGTGT
>Ga0308007_10000975_pt1 | contig 12683 bp, 8 predicted proteins | sample Neamet71_FD_203152 | JGI IMG/M metagenome (GOLD analysis project Ga0308007, IMG submission 203152) | Marine microbial communities from water near the shore, Antarctic Ocean - #71 | ecosystem: Environmental > Aquatic > Marine > Unclassified | place: Southern Ocean | collected 2014-06-07
TGGTGCCGAAGTCCGCTCAATTAATAATGAAGACATTATTATGGTTCGGCGTGGCGGCTATGACTTTTACTTATACCAACGATCTCTAAGCAACAATAATGCGAATTATGTCGTGCTCTACATTGGCGTCGCATTGGCCAGTATCGTCTTATTTCTAAACTACTTCATGGTTAATAAATTGCTCGATCCCGTACGCCTGCTCAGAAAAGGTGCCGAGCGAATCCGCCTTGGCGACCTAAGTTTTCGTGTAAAAAGTAATCGACAAGACGAGCTCGGCGAGTTGACCAATAGCATCAACCACATGGCGGATTCACTGCAATCGATGTTAGAAGCTAAACGTCAGCTACTCCTCGCCATTAGTCACGAGCTGCGCACTCCCATAACTAAGGCAAAACTCCGACTTGAGTTCATGCCAGAAAGCCACGAGAAAGATCAGCTAAAGGAAGATATTCAGGAGATTGAGCTACTAATCAGCGATCTTATTGAAGCAGAGAGACTCAACGAAGAACACGCCGTGCTCACTGCTGAGCCTACCCCGATTGCAGCCTTCGTAGAAGGTGTCTGTGAACAGTTCGAGAGTTACTCAGGTAGCGTAGAGCTAGAACTACCTTCTGAGGATCGCGAGGTTGTTATAGATAATCTACGTGTTCGCCTACTAATTACTAACCTGGTCAACAACGCCATACGACATGGAGAAGGCAACCCGATTAGCGTACGGGTTGCCTTTGACAGTGATTTTGTCCATCTAGAAGTTGAAGATAGTGGAGAAGGCATCGCAGAAGAACACTTGTCACAGATCAGTGAGCCCTTCTACCGCGTGGACAGTTCAAGACAACGAAATACCGGCGGCTTCGGCTTAGGCCTCTACCTATGTCGTCTCATCGTGCAGGCTCACGGTGGCGAGTTAATTATCCAAAGTCAGCTTGGCGAAGGAACATATATCAAGGTAAAACTACCGCCACACCCCCCGCTTCAAGTGCAGATAGAGTAGTAACAGGATACTGCAATGTTACCCCATATTTTTCAATACGTCTGTCAGGTTCCCCACCAACCCCTCGACTCATACTATGCTTGTGCCGTCTTGCGACGCTGCGCTCGAAGATAGCTCAACAGCAGAGCTAACAGACTCAAAAGCACGGGGATCAAAGCCGTGTTGATCAGCTTCAGGTTCGCACCGAGCTGTTCAATGTCTTCTGTCAGCTGATACTGCACATCACGAAGACTGCGGCGGGTTTCTAGCATCTGTTCGTTGAACCGATCGACTTCTGCTTGAATCTCCGGAGTTACCTGGCCGATTAGTTCGCCATTTTCATCTTGGTTTAACTCGGTAAGTGCCTCTTCAGCCTCGGCAAGGCGACTAAGCAATTCAGCTTCTTCAACCCTTAAACGGTCATCTGCCTGACGCTGTAATTGGATTACCCTAGTGAATGGTCGCGAGTATGTTCCACGACCGCGGATACTGGATAGGTCTGCCCCACCGCTGAGGTTGTCTAGCGCGTTGATCACCATGTCTCCATTGTTAGAAAATGGTCGCGGTATACGCTGGCCCATAAATTGGCCAACCTGAACCCACATTCTATCGCTGAGCATGTCAGTATCTGCGAAGACCAAAATATTCACTTCACTGTTTGAGATCTCAAGATGTTCCGAGGCCGACTCTTTCTCGACTTCTGCCACATCAATGCTCTCTTCCTCCGCTGTTATAATTTCTTCACCTGGGCCAGCCGCTTCCGTGACAGGCCTGCCATCAGGAAACGCCGTCTCAATGACGCCGCTGATTCTCGCAGAGATGGTATGGCTTATGCCTTCAGAGACAAACTCGTCGAATAGAATAGATGGATCGGTGACATCCTCGAATAGCCCAACATCCATTAACATCGAATCGTTTGAAGAAATCATCAACGGTTCGAAGCGAGTGCTTGCACCCTCCGCCTTACGAATCACGCCAGGGGAAGATATGTTAATGGTCTCAAGCCGGCTCGTGACGATGTCACTCTGCGTCAGAAAATTTTTCTGCACACCTAACATGCCAAGGTGAGCGATAGGCCGTTGTCCTTGCCCCATAGATACGCGTAGTGCAAGCTCATTGTCAGTGAGCACCTTGCCGTCAGGAAATTCGATCCCCCAAGCTCCAAGCAGGCCGGGTAATGCCGAACTCATACCCGCAGGAATCAGATTTCCCTGCTGAGTACGACTAACCATTGAATCGGCATTCGGGTCTAAGAAGACCATGGTCTTGCCGCCTTTCATCACAAACTGATCGATCGCGTAGAGCATTTGTTCTGATAGACCCTGCGGATGCACGATCATCAAAATATCGATCGCTTCATCGATCTCGCTCGCGGTATTATCCACGCGCTGCACAGAGTAGAGCTGGCGAATGATATCCATGATCATCCACTGCTGAGTTGCTTGACCTGCGATCGGATCGAAACCACCATCGATGTCCAACTCCGTTAACAAACCCACTACTTGTAAATTTGGCTCGTTAACCTTAGTAATCAATTTCATGAATTCATATTCAAGAAATTGCTCTAGCTCAGGCCGAATAAGGGATAAAGTCTCAGCTGCTCTGCCCTGCGGATTGTTTTCCCGATCCTCCGGCTGGGCTACGACCAAACCAAAATATATGCCCGGCGCTCCCTGAGCAATCGGAACCCCCTGTATACCAAACTGAGTTGCCAAGTCTTCCTCTTCAGAAAATGGCTGGGGATCGATAATACTTAGACTAAGCCGATTGTTGCTAGCAATTACAATTTCTCTCAGCAACTCCTGAACTCTATTTGCATAAGTTCGAATTTGAGGATTATCTTCAGTTGCGCTTTCCGAATAAAAGAACATTATTTCCAAAGGACCCTGCAAATTTGAAACAATACTTTTTGTACCCGGCGAGAGTGAATAGAGGTCATCTTCCGTAAGGTCGATTCTTACGCTCGGCAGGGAGCTAATAACTAATACACTGATTATCAGCCCTACAGAAATGACTAATAATCCGATTCGGGAAAATAAAAAATTAGTATTCATAAGTATGCTCTTCCTTAACTGGCTTTCTTAAGTTCGATTATTATGGCGCTAGCGAAAAGCCAGGCCGCGATAAACACACCGAAGAACAAAAAGTCACGAACGTCTAAAACCCCTTTCGAAATAGAATCAAAGTGAGTCAAAAATCCCATTGATGAGATCGCATCAATAATAATCTGAGGAACCCAGCCGGTTAGCATGCCCAATAAAAAAGGATAGCCGAGCAGAACAAAAATTACGCAAATGGTAACTGTAAGTATGAAAGCGATTACAGGATTCTTTGTGCACGCTGACAAACAGGCACCTATCGCTAGATAAGCTCCTGCCATGAACCAACTGCCAACATATGCAGCAAATATAATTCCATTGTCGGGATCACCTAAATAATTGGCTGTTATCCAAATCGGGAATGTCAACAAAAGCGCAATTCCTATTAAGGTCCATGCTGCCAGATACTTTCCAAGAATTGCATCTCTGAGATTTATTGGTAACGTTAGAAGTAACTCAATAGTTCCAGATTTTCTTTCATCCGCCCACATAGTCATCGCAATGGCCGGCACCATAAACAAATAGAGAAAAGGATGAAAAGCAAAAAATGGCGCTAGATCGGCTTGACCTCTAGCATAAAAACCACCAAAGTCGAACGTTAGAAATCCATTAACCACTAGAAAAATAACAATAAATATATACGCCAATGGTGTTGCAAAATAGCTTAGTAGTTCGCGCTTAAAAATAATTAATAAATTCCCCATTACTCAGCTCCTTGTGCCTGCTGCGTCACAGTTCTGAACACATCTTCAAGTTGTCCGCGACTGACATGAAACTCAGTAACTGGCCAGTGCTTAGACTGCGCGATCTCCGATACTAGAGAAAATATTGAATTACCGTCATTCGCAAGGATACGGAAGACCATATCGTCTTCGCTATCCCTTTCCACATCACCCACTTCAGCAAGGCCAGTCAGGTCGGATGCCAAATTGTAGTTCTCGCTCAGACGAACACTCACTGCTTGGTGGTATTTTGAACGCGCTTCAAGTTCGTCAGGCGTAGCGTCTGCGACAATCTTCCCTTGCGCGATGATGATCGCGCGACTGCATACCGCAGTCACCTCTTCCAATATATGGGTAGAGATTATGACAATCTTATCGTGGGCTAGATTCTTGATCAGTTCACGGACATGGTGTTTCTGGTTTGGATCAAGGCCATCAGTAGGCTCATCCAAGATAAGTACTTTGGGGTCATGCATGATCGCCTGCGCTAGACCTACGCGTCGTTTAAAACCCTTAGACAAGGTTTCGATAGTTTGTTGACTGACTGAATTTAGCTCTACTTCGTCCAGCACATGCTTTACACGCCTTGTAATATCTTCTCCCCGATAGCCACGAACCTGAGCCACAAAATTTAGAAACTCCAGGGTTGTCATATCACCATAGGAAGGCGCTCCCTCCGGCAGATAGCCCATGAGAGCCTTCGCCTTGATTGGGCTCTTGCTAATGTCAAAGCCGTCTATCGTTACCGAGCCATGACTAGCAGAGAGAAACCCAGTGATTAGTTTCATGGTCGTGGATTTACCCGCACCATTCGGGCCAAGAAATCCGAGCACCTCGCCTTCCTTCACAGTAAAGGAAAGGTCATCAATGGCGATAAATTGGTCGAATATTTTTGTCAAATTATTGATTTCAATCATCTATTTTCAGACCCTGAGATTGTTATTTATCTAGCTGGTATTGCAGGAATAGCTGCAAGACTTGACCGCTTCCCCAAGCTCTCCGATCAGACCAAACGCGTAAGCTGCAAAATACAATGGGCGAATATAGGCACTTAGCCTCTATAATTCAAGGGTGACAGTCCAAACGGTCCTATCCACAAGCCAGAATGACAGTGTGGCAAAACACTGACGCTTAAGAGAATTTAGCCTGTGTTTCTATTTGCGCTGGCGTTATAATCGTGAATTGTATGGCTATTCAGGCATTAAGTTAAGTCAAATGAATCCATCGACCAACAGACTTTGCGCCCTTCTAGCGCTGGCAAGCCTTACGCTGATCCTTAGCTATTGTGGGCAGAAAGGCGGTCTAACTCGCCCAGAGTCATCTGCACTCACAGCCTCGAATTTCATCACAGGCAAATAGATTATAGGCCTCTACGGCCGACACCTACTGGACTCCAGCCCCGAATGGACTATTTTAATTACAAAGGCGATGCACTTTATGCAGAGGAATTGGCCGTTTCCGAGATTGCTGAGCAGCACGGCACGCCTTGTTTCATCTACTCTCGCGCCACTATAGAGCGCCATTACAGAGCTTATGAAACGGCACTAGCTGGGCTCCCTAATATGATTTGTTATGCGGTAAAGGCCAATTCCAACCTAGCGGTATTGAATATCCTGGCCCGAATGGGGGCTGGATTCGATATCGTGTCTGGGGGCGAGCTGAGCCGCGTCCTTCAAGCAGGCGGAGATCCCTCGAAAGTTATATTTTCTGGCCTCGGCAAGACCGTAGTCGAAATTCAACAGGCGCTAAAGGCAGGCATTCACTGTTTCAATGTAGAATCTGAGGCGGAATTATCTCGTCTCAATGAAGTGGCTTTGCAACTAGCTTTGCCGGCCTCAATATCAGTGCGCGTTAATCCCGATGTAGACGCCGGCACCCATCCCTATATATCGACCGGACTGAAAGAGAACAAGTTTGGAATCTCCAGCGATCGCGCGATAAAGGTCTATAGAGCTGCCGCGCAGATGGAAGGAATCAATATATCTGGCATTGACTGCCACATAGGCTCGCAGCTTACATCAGTAGAGCCTTTTCTCGATGCGATCGATAGGCTGCTCACTATGGTGGACCGTCTAAGGGAGGAGGGCATCAAATTGAGTCACTTCGATATGGGAGGAGGACTAGGTGTTAACTACGGCGCCGAGAGCCCGCCACTGCCCTCTGAACTCATCGAAGCAGTAAGGGGTCGTTTCAGCGGACGTGGACTAATCCTGATGGTCGAGCCTGGCCGCTCAATCGCCGCAAATGCTGGCATCTTCGTGACCCGTGTCGAATATTTAAAGAGCACTGAGCATAAGAATTTTGCTATCGTCGATGGTGCAATGAACGATCTATTGAGGCCAGCACTGTATAGTGCTTGGCAGGAGATTATTCCGGTGAACAAGCGAAGCGGCGATGTACTTAACTTCGATGTTGTTGGCCCAATTTGCGAGTCAGCTGATTTCCTTGGCAAGGACAGAGAGTTAGTAGTTGCGGCAGACGACTTGCTTGCCGTGCGCTCTGCCGGTGCTTATGGCTTCGTAATGAGCTCGAACTATAATACGCGTCCACGCGTTGCCGAAATAATGGTCGATGGGAACGCCGCGCATGTGGTTAGACGTCGCGAAGTCCTAGCGGATCTTCTCGGTCTGGAATCTTGTTTACCTAGTTGATACGCAAAATGAATATTTCCTTCACAAAGATGCATGGCCTCGGCAACGACTTTATTGTGATCAATAATCTGCACAATGAGTATCAATTCAGCACTAAGCAGATTGCTGCACTTGGTCACCGGCAGTTCGGAGTGGGGTTTGATCAGTTGCTCTTAATTGAAACGGCCCCAGAGTCTGGGATCGATTTCAGCTACCGCATCTTCAACATTGACGGTCAGGAAGTAGAGCATTGCGGAAATGGCGCACGTTGCTTTGCCAAATATGTAAGCGACAAGGGCTTGTACGACGGAAAATCACTCGTCGTCAAGACAGTCAATCGCGTGCTTACGCTTAAAATTAATGACGATGGCTCTGTCACGGTGGACATGAAAGCGCCAGAGTTCGACGCATCAAAAATTCCATTCATCACCAGCAGCAGTTCGAAAATACATACCCGTCAACTTACTGTTTCGGGAAGCTCAGTCAAGGTAGAATTTTGTGCACTTTCCATGGGCAATCCCCATGCGGTAATTAGAGTTGAAGACCTAGGAAAAATAGCCGTAAAAGAGCTAGGGGAAGCCCTCAACATACATCCGGATTTTCCCAAGGGCTGCAATATTGGTTTCATGCAGGTGTGTGACAGAAATACCATAGATTTACGCGTCTATGAACGCGGCGCCGGCGAGACTCTAGCCTGCGGCACTGGGGCCTGTGCGGCAGTAGTTGCTGGTTGCTTACAAGGCCTGTTAAATGATACCGTCAAAGTGAATTTAAATGGCGGATATCTTAGTATTGCTTGGCTAGGGGTCGACTCTCCCGTCTTAATGACAGGGCCAGCCACAACAGTTTTTGAGGGGAAGATTCAAATATGAGCAATGATAATTCGGCGGCTGAAAAAATAGAGCCACAGAGCAGCAACAAACTATCTTCGCAAGAAGTTGCTAGCTACCTGAAAGCCAACCCCGAGTTCTTCATCGAGCAAGAAGACCTGCTTGCAGATCTTTCTCTACCCCACAAGAGCGGTACGGCGATTTCATTATTAGAACGACAAGTTACTATACTGCGAGACAGAGGAGCCGACGCACGACAGAAGCTCAATAATCTGCTTGAGAATGCTCATAACAATGATCAACTCTTTGATACGACACGCAACTTGGTCCTAGCGCTACTCCGTGCTAGGGATGCAACAGAAATTGCGGCCGTGACGCAGGACCAGTTATCCCACCATAGCAATATCGACGCCTGCGAATTCATTCTTATTGATAAGAAAAACCTGAAGGTTGCTGTCTCGGTAAGAACTGAAACAGAAAATATTCTCAAGGAAAAATTCGCCGATGTATTCCGCCTCAATAGAACTTATTGCGGCGCTATCAGCAAAGAACAAACTCAGTATCTATTTCCTGGACAGAATAATAACATCAAGTCGACTGCCATTTGTCCCGTGGTAGGCGACGGTGATGTATTTGCACTAATTGCGTTTGGGAATCGATCGGACAGCTACTTCAATGTAAACCTAGACACCCTGTTTCTAGATTTTATTGGTCACGTAGTCGGCGCCGTAATCGGTAATCAGCAGCCCGACAGCGCACAGTAGATGTCTAAGACATGTCGCAAGGCTTGATCAAAGGTTGCCTAGATGTCTACTGAAAAAAAACATCAGGTTTCAATCATCTGTCGCACACTTGGTCGCCCTGAATTACAAGAGGCGCTTCGTTCCATCTCATCTCAAGACTACGCCAATATCGAAATCATTCTGGTAGATGCCGCGGGTGACAATTCCCTAGACTCGGCAGCTGCCAGCGATCGACCACTTGTGTTAGTAACTACTGGTGCAGCTCTGAGTCGTTCACAAGCAGCAAATGCTGGCCTAGAAGCAGCCCATGGCAAATATATTCAATTTTTGGATGAGGACGACTGGATTGATTCAAACCATGTCAGTCAGTTAGTTAGCACGCTGGAAAATAGCGGAGAAACAGCGGCGGCCTATAGTAGTACCCAGAAGACTAACGCGAACGGCGAATCTATGGACTACATTTTCAGAGAAGATTTCGATCCAATAATGTTGATGCGGGACAACTATATGCCGATTCACTCCATCCTATTCGAGAGTTCGCTACTCGAGAATGGCTGTGGTTTCGACGAGGCCTTCGATATTTATGAAGATTGGGATTTTTGGTTACAACTCAGCCAGCATACCGATTTCCAGCATATCGATTCTGTTACAGCCTATTATAGAGAAGGGGGTAACTCCGGTACTGCGGTCGCAGATGTTCGCCTACGCTATCAGGCAGAAAATATTCTCGGTAAAGGCCGTGCCGCTATTTTTGAGAAGTGGCTGCCAAAGTGGACGGGAGAACGGGTGAATGCCCTCATCGGCCAACTTGATCAATCTGTATTGATCTGTGAGCAGGACGCCCGATTACACAGCGAGCTGAAAAAGAATGCGGAATTGCAGCATGAGATAGAAAAGCGCGACGCAAGGATAATCGAACTCAATCTGCAGATACTCAACAAAGAGTCGCACCTGGAGCAACAGGCTCAGCATGTCAGCGAACTCAATCTGCAGATACTCAGCAATGCCACCCATTTGGAGCAACAGGCTCAGCATGTCAGCAAATTAGAACGAGGGTTAAATACAATCTACGACTCTACAAGCTGGAAGTTGATGGGCCCATTTCGACGAGCCGGCCGAATACTTGGCACGGACAAAAATTCCGACAGCAACGACTCGAATTCGGACAAATAGACATGAAACCTATAGTGCAGAACGGTCGACAGCCCGCCATTCCGATTTGCTCTCTCATTATACCAACCAAGGACAAGCTTAATTTCCTGAAGTCTTGTGTGGAGAGCGTGCTGACGAGCGATAACATTAATTCGATAGAATTACTAATTGTCGACAATCAAAGTATTGAAGCTGAAACAATACAGTATCTGCAATTTTTAAGCCTTACGCCCAACATACGGGTGCTAACTTGGAACGACACCTTCAATTTTTCAGCTATAAACAACTTTGCCGCGAAACAATGTCGAAGTGACTATGTCTGCTTCCTCAACAACGATATAGAAATCAAAGATCCGAAATGGCTGAGCAAACTTCTGGCCGTAGCTGAACTAAATGATGTTGGTGCGGTTGGATGTACCCTTCTATATCCCGACTCATCCATTCAGCATGCCGGCATTGCATTAGATGAAAAAACTATCGCTCAGCATATTGCGGTCGGTAAGAACAACGACTTTTTGACAAAACAAGGGATTACCCTACCCTACGCCGTCGATGCGGTAACCGCTGCCTGTCTGGTTATGCGTAAGTCTCAATTCTTGCGGATGGGTGGATTCAATGAAGATCAACTAACGGTCGCGTTTAATGATGTCGACCTCTGCCTGCGTCTTGGCGACAAGGGGCTGGCAGTACTCAGTCACCCGGGAGTTGTATTGACTCATCACGAGTCCGTTTCAAGACAAAGTGACGAACTACCTGGCAACCGCAAGCGGGCCCTAAAAGAACATGCATTCATGCAAGACCGTTGGCGAATACGACTCATCAATCATAGCTTCTCGTCTGGCATTCCCAGCGTCATCCAGGACGCTGCACTAGTCAACGAGAAAGCGTCGAATTCTATAGCCGAAATAGCCAGGAAGGCTGCAGATTTGCTTTATAAAAAGGACAGCGAATGCCGGTCAAACTCAAAAGAGATGCGAAATATGTATTCGACCGCAGCCGCGTTGTCGGAGACACACGACTATTTCTGCAACTTACAGAGTGATTATAAGAACCTTGAGGCTCATGCAGAACGATTACAACACGCACATAAACTCATTGAAAACTCCATCTTCTGGCGGGTGACCTATCCTCTGCGCTTATTGAAGAATGCGATCGCGCCGGGCAGCAAGAAGCAAGCTGCAGTGAGTGAGATACTAGCTGTCGAGAATTCCGAGCAAGTGATGCAACAGATAGAAGGACAGCAACTAGAAAAGCAAAAGCTCGATAATTCGGCTAAGGGTGCGTTAGATAATTTTTTAACATCTGCAGAGCGGCTAAAGTTTCCAGAAGCTAAACCCCCGCAGCTCTCTATTATACTGGTGTTCTATCAGCAAGCACACCTCAGCTATCTCTGCCTGCAATCACTTCTTGAATTCGCGGACGTTTGTTATGAAATAATCATAGTAGATAATAACTCCACTGATGAAACTGCCAAACTTCTAAAAAAGATTGATAATTCCACAATAATTCGTAATCCAGATAATCTTGGTTTTGTGAAAGCGGTAAATCAAGCAGCAGAAATAGCGGCAGGCGAGTACATCCTTCTTCTGAATAATGATGCCCTTATAGAAAAAAATACCTTGTCTAATGCACTGCAAGTAATCGAGTCAGATAAATCTGTTGGCGCTGTTGGCGCCAAGATTAAGCTGCTCGATGGCAGCACGCAAGAGGCCGGAAGTATTATCTTCAGCGATGGCGCCTGCCTCGGCTATGGCCGCGGCAAAGCAACAGACAATTATGAATTTATGTTTCAGCGAGATGTTGACTACTGCTCCGGTGCTTTTCTGCTCTTCAGACGCAGCTGTTTCAAAGCCCTCGGCGGATTCGACCTCGACTATGCGCCTGCCTACTATGAGGAATCTGATTTCTGTATTCGTTTGCAGAAAAAGGGACTGCGCATCGTCTACGCTCCCAGCTCTCAGATCACTCACTATGAATTCGCGAGCGCCGGCGGAATGGAGAATGCAAAAAAACTGCAAGCAAAGCATCGTGAAGTGCTCCGCGCTAAGCACGCAGACTATTTAGCAAAACAGTTCACGAACGATGGCAGTAAAGTTCTTCGTGCTCGTACGCGCAACAATTTTCCAAACATACTCGTAATTGATGATCGCGTTCCCTACCCTAGCCTCGGGGCTGGCTATCCTCGATGCTCAAACATCCTTTTCGAACTGAGTAAGATGGATCTCAATATTAGCTTCTACCCTCTTTTGTTTCCGGAGGAACAATGGAACAACGTCTACAAGACTCTACCCAACACGATTGAAGTCATTCTGAAAAGCGGCCGTGACGGACTGCAATCGTTTCTAGCGGAGCGGGAAAATTTTTATCAATTCGTCGTAGTCAGCCGCGTGCATAATATGGAATTCTTTAACTATTGCCTGAACCTGCAACCTGGTCTATTGCGCGACACTAAGCTAATCTACGACGCTGAAGCAGTATCTGCTCCTCGTGAAATACTGCGCATGGAGTTACTCGGCAAAGCTATGTCGACCAAAGACCAAGCAGAACTAATCGACAATGAATTACAGCAATCGAAGCAGGCTGGAAAAATTGTCGCAGTATCAAAAATCGAGGCCGAGATTTTTAAGCGGCACGGCTATAGTAATGCCGTCGTGCTCGGCCATACCGTAGCCAGCAGGCCTGGGAGTAAAGGATTCACGCAGCGAAGTGGCTTACTATTCGTAGGCGCGCTTCGGGACGAGGGTTCACCAAACGTCGATTCATTGCTCTGGTTTCTAATCAATGTCTTCCCAATACTCGAGAAGGCCATCCCCGGCATCCAACTAAATATTGTCGGAGACAACTCGGCGCCTTCATTGGCAACAATTGAGAATGACAACATCAACTTCATGGGCCGTCTGGACTCAATTGAAAAGATGTATAACAGTTCTCGCGTATTTATCGCGCCGACGCGCTTTGCTGCAGGCATTCCACACAAGATTCACGAAGCTGCAGCGAAGGGACTGCCCTCGGTGGCCACGGCGTTACTCGCGCAGCAGTTAGATTGGCATGACGGAAAAGAGCTATTAGTTGGCAACACGCCGGAAGTGTTCGCTGCGCAGTGTATTAAAATGTATCAGGACGAGAAACTCTGGCAGGATGTTCGCGATGCGGGCTTAGCAGCGATTGCAAATGACTGCTCGCAAGAAACCTTCCGGAAAAACTTGGCTGGACTTTTTACCTAGAATATCTTTCTTTCTACTACACAGCCTGGAATTACCCTTAGAAAGAACAGAAGGTTAAATTTATTTAGGAAAATGATTTTCTACAATTTCTCTCAATTCTTCATTACTCCGTTTAGTTTTAGCTGCGACAGCCCAAAGGTCAAAATAGGGAAATCCACGACTCATGGTAGCATTGTTCATAAAGCCTGCAGCCTCAAATGTCCCTGACAGGAATTTTTCAGTGAACCCACATTTATGCGCCATAAATAAATTACCCTGCTGTAAAAGCCCCCGATGCCCATAAAGTATATCAAGCGCCGTTATCGGCCCAGCT
>Ga0308007_10000980_pt1 | contig 12648 bp, 15 predicted proteins | sample Neamet71_FD_203152 | JGI IMG/M metagenome (GOLD analysis project Ga0308007, IMG submission 203152) | Marine microbial communities from water near the shore, Antarctic Ocean - #71 | ecosystem: Environmental > Aquatic > Marine > Unclassified | place: Southern Ocean | collected 2014-06-07
TAACTTAATTTTTTACGGGAGGCGCTTCTACATCCGCTCCTAAATCCTCTTCTAACAGCACGAGTTCCAAATCCTCGTCGTCGTCGTCGCCGTGCCCACGCCTGACCCGCCCGTGAGCGGCGTCTCGACCCCCGGGAGGCACTGTGCCAGGCAAGGGGGGACTATCATGCTGCTCCGGCTCCAGACCAGGTGCTACTACCTGGTCTGGAGCCGGAGCAGGTGGTAGCACCGGTGATGGACGCCGGTCATCACTCATTATGAACTTCATTATCCCTACTGTCTCATTGAGTGATTTGACGATTTTAACTGCTTCCCTCATGTGTGATCCATGACCGTGGCGTGCTCTCGCCATGCCCGTCGCCTGTGCGTATTTGGCGGGCTTTCCAGGCGGAGGAGGAGGGGGCTTAGTCTTTGCTGATAATGTGGGAACTACAGCGGCATGACTATCATCGGATGATGATAATGCGGCCTCTTCACCGGCATCTCTATGGGACATAAGAACAGATAATTTCATTTGTTGTCGGATTTTTAACCAATGTGTTTGTTTCTCTGCTTCTGGACGTGTTAGATCTACGATCACTTCGTCAGACCCATCTGCTCTCCTTTGAGTGATTTTCATAACGTTATTATCGGCGTCTTCATGCCAGGTTTTCCCATCAGGACGTTCAACCCTCTTTAAACGTTTAGATCGCACGGATGTTTTTTCACTTTCTTCATCCTGAACAATAATCATTTGAATAATGGCGTATTTTTGTTCAAGATCGGTTGCAGCATCTGTTGCAGCATCTGTTGCAGCGGATATATCGGATACTTTGATACCATGCTTTTTAGCAATCGCCCTCAATTGTTTGACGGTTTTACTTGCCAAATCCGCATACTTTTTTGGAATCTCCGTCCCCGCATCCATATCAAAATGTTCCATAACGATGTTCATGTAGGTATCAAGCTCCCGACTCCTTGACCTGTATTGTTCTAATATATCTCCAAGATATTCCTCTACAATCTTAGGGGATTGAATTTGAAGATCAGCCAATGTCGCCGTTGCCGCTTGACTGCTGCGTTGGATTCCTTCAAACAAATTACCTATAAGATTAGGATCTGTGAGTGAGTCACTCGCAGAAAGTTTGTTGATGGCGGCATCAAATTCTTTAATGAAATATCCTGCTGCCCTGATAAATTCCATGAGGTGACTTAAGTTTCTGTCTTGCACCTGGATCCACAAGTTTGATTCGGACGGCTCGGTCCCATCATCATCTGCTCCTTCTGCTTCTTCTTCACCGCCAGCCGCCCCCTCCAGAGCGAGCGCGTCCGCTGCATCACCGAGAAATCCACCCATGCCGAGACTGCTCGACCCGGTATTACCCGACGCCATGGCGTCGGCTACTCCTCCTATGGTTTGATCGACGACGCCTAACGCAGCTTCCTTCACAACTTGGAAAATAGGCGTTTTCTCGGCAGATTCTTTGACTGCGGTTACCTCCTCCTCCATCACCCTTCGAAAAGATATACTCCTCTCCCGAATTACGGCAGCTGCTTTTATTCTCATTTGGTCATCAACAGCACCTGCGACATTCATTGATTCTTCATGCCGCGCAGCGGCAGAGATCTGCTGGGACTGAAGCGTGGCCAAAAGCGTGTAGAACTTCGCAGTATCCGACCGAGGTAGGCTAGCACCATGCTCCTTCTCCATTTTTTTCTGAACCCACAATTTGTACACCCCTCTTGCCAACCCTGTTATAAAGAGAAGGGAGAGAGATTGGATCCAACCCCATATTTGACCCGATATAAAAGAACCATCTCGCTGCCCCATGGCGCCCTCCAGTCCCAGCGCTTCACAATCTATTCCGGGGTCGGCGATCGTCATCATCGGGGATCCTTCACCTGCCGCTGGGACACATATAGCTTGTTGTCCAAGAAGGATCTCCCTCAAGAGGTCGGCACAAGGTCTTTCATCTGTCCAGCTTCCCTCACCTTGATCCCCACTACCACCCTTCATCCCTGGTCCGGCGCAGCGGCTGCCTACACCCCCGCCATCCATATCATCCAGACTCAGACCCAGACCCACATCAGGTGGGGACACCGCGTCAGAGTCCGGTTTCGCACACACCTCGATAATATCTTTAGTTAAATTAACGGCTAAATTAACGGCCAAATCGCTCTCTGTAGGGGAATCGCTCTCTGTAGGGGAATAGATTCCAAGAGTCATTTTCTCATAAGAGATTACTTGCTCCTTTAAATGACCCAATAACTCTGTATTTTCAGATATCACATCAATAATATAATGTTCTTCCGGTTCTAAGTTCTCCTTCAGCAGGGCCATTGTCTCTTGAAAATGTGCTTCTAAATCTCTATCAAATTCAATCTCCATCCAGACCTCAGCGACCAAATCATTTAAAAATTTTTCGCGCGTCAATCCAATCTCCTGCAAACCCTTGTTAAAATGTCTATGCCATCTATCAAGAGAAATATTAATGATTTCATCTCTACCGCTTTTTAACATTTCTTTTAGTTTCGGCACCGATAGAACACCTCTGCCGCCGACCGTTATACGATTACTCTCTCTCACCAGGTACCTCGCTACGGTATCTTTCATTATTGCATCCATCCATCCACCCATCCATATTACAATATCATTCAAGGAAGTGGACGCGGGAGGCGGGTCGACCACATTTGACCACGCGACGGGGAGCGCGACGGGGAGCGCGACGACGGCGCCTCGCACGTCGGCTCCCCCGACAATTGTCTTCCGCTTACTTTTTTTATTTCTGTATCTATTAACTGTCCGAGATCTAACCTTTTTATTTCTCCTAGATTTAATCCTTTTAGATTTAATCTTAATCCTTTTAGATTTAGCCTTAACCCTTTTGGACTTTTTGTTATCTCTCCTAGATTTCTTAAACGTAATACCCATATTATAAATATATAAAATATAAAAATATAAAAATATAAAATAAGAATGGGTTCTTTATGTTCATGTTGTATAAAAGATAAAAAAGAATTAGAAGATCATTTAATCAGAGATAGGCGGTGTCATAAGTGCAAGGTCATTTACTTATCGAATTATGAATATAATAAGCATATTATAGATTGTAATCAGGTTCATGGGGATATGTGAGTAACTGATTTATTTATATATATTGATAATTTTTTGTTGAAATTCATCTGTTGTTAGATTATCAAGATTAAATACTTCACCTTCATCAAATGAATCTTTATTCATAATAACAACTTTATTTAATTCTGGTTCGGGGAAGTCGGTTTCATTCAAGAGAGTTTCCGCGAATCGCTTAATAACTGCTTGCGCAGAAGAACTACCATCGACTACTTTGTGAATCACTCTAATACATGTCGGCATAATATGCTTTTCGACAATATGTTTATTATTGTCTTGGCCTAGAATATAGAATGCACATATACATCTTCCGGTATTCTTTAGAAATATGCCATAGATAAATAAATCATGTGATAATTTTTCACGCATGTTGTTTATCCATCCCTCTTTTCCTTGATTTTTGCGACATGCTCTAGGATCAAACATGGGTCCTCCGGAGAATGATAATGTTCCATCTTTCAATAATTTCGAAACTTGTATTTTTTTTATTTCACCATTACTATATTCATCAGAATCACAATCAATGCCAGTTCTACCAGGACTACGTTTCAGGTCTGGGATATTCAAATTTTTTCTGCCTGAACTCACGAGTATACGTTCGGATAATGCAGCATTATCAAATGGATCATAATCATATTTTTTCATGTAATTTTCTCTTGCGTCTAATAATCTCTTTAAATCATCAATTTCTTCTTGAGAAATAGTTTCTCCATTAGTTGTTACTATCATCTCAGTGGCTGGTTGAGGGACAGTTTCATGAGGGATTTCCATCTTTTTTAATAAGATTGTTGTTTTTATGTTTAAATCAAATTTAGAATCAATTCTTAAAACTAAACTTAAATTTGATTTGTGTTTTACGTTTTATAAACTCAAACTCAAACTACTTAAAACTTAGAAACTAAGTTTAATTAAGAATAATGTCAAGGCGAGTTCAAAAATGCGGTTTATGCAAACAAGAAGGTCATAATCGTCGTAGATGTCCAAATAATGATGGAATAATTCAGTCAATTCAGGTAGATCAGCCGATTCAGTCAATTCAACTAATGAATCCAGATTTTAAAATTGATGAAGTTGAATATATTAATTCACGCGAAGATGAGGAAGGTAATGAATTACAAAAAAACCGAATCAGCAATAGAAAAAAAGAATTAATTCATGATGAAAAAATGATAAAAAGGAAGGAACTTGAAAACGAATATAAGAATATAATGAATAATGAAGAATTAAAAAGGAAAACAAATGAAGTATTAGAAGAAATGCACGACCAAGGTAAATTTAATTTATGGTTTTCAACACAAGAAGAATGTGGTGAATATATTCATCATTATCTTATGAACGAAGAAAAGAAAATAATATTAGCTGTCGCTGAACCAGGCGTTGGTAAAACAAATTTAATCCACTATTTGATTTATAAATTCAAAAGTTCATCTGGTCCAAGTAATGAGAATCTAATTGTTGGTGATCGTTTAACAATTGCCACGGGTATGTCTTCTATTGATTGGATAAGACAAACCGAAAAGGGAACTAAGTTAAGAGATAAAAATTATGATGAGGAAATCTATCATCGTGATACGATTCATAAAAGGATTAAATATCTTCAGGATAATCCAGATTTACTTTCAGATCATGTATTTATACTAGATGAATGTCATATCGCTTGTGATAAAGGACAAACTTTGGATAAATTATTCAATCATCATCTTGGATTAACTAATGAAATTATAGATAAATTACGTATTAAATTTATATTTATTTCGGCAACAGGTATACAAATGCAAGTTGAATTACTTCAAAAACAGGGGTCTGAGTGGGCAATGGTAAAATTGGTACCTGGTGAAAATTATCGGGGTGGTAGATTTATTAAAGATCAAAATTGGTTACATGATTATGAAGAATTAAATATCAATAATAAAGAAATTTTCAAAGAAATATTATCGAGATATACAAAACCGAAATATCATATTATTAGAATTTGTGGTAAAAATAGCACGTCATTTAAGAAGAAAATTATGGAATTATGTGCTCAAGAAAATATAGGTATTTGTTCGGAACATAATGAAAAAACTAGAATTGAAAATTTTGAAGATAAATTATATAAACCCCCTGAAAAACATCACTTTATCTTTATTAAAGGTTTTTACAGGGCAAGTAAAAGATTAAGATTAACTAAAAATATTGGTATGATTATTGAACCTTCTGTGAATAAAGATGTAACTGTTGTAGCTCAAAGTTTATTATCAAGATTCTTTGGATACTATTCTAATGAAGAAATGAATTTTTCAGATCAAGCACCAATATTCATTTGTAAAAAAGAATGTATGGATGACTATATAAAACACGCCTGCGACAGCAATTTTGAATTAACGACGACGACCGGAGAAACAATTAAATATCAATCTCGTAACGTAAAATATGATAATGAAAAACAGGCAGTAGTTATTAGAGGAAATCATGAATCATATTCCAATGAATATTCGGAAGATAATCCTGAATTAGCAAATACAAATACAAATCAAAATAATCTGAGTAGAGAATGGTGTGATGATTATGGAGATAATCCAGAGAATGTGTCCTCTGAACTATGGTTGAATAATGATGATGCTAGTCCACAAATTATTAAAGAAAAATTTAATCTACAGGCTGCTCCCATGTGGAAGGAGGAGAATGGAGGATTTTGGTGTACAAATACAAATCAAAATAAATCATTATTTAATGAATTTGGACAAGGAGGAGGGGTGGGACAAAGCCGAAATATAATTGTCTATAAAGATAGTCAATCAACGCAATTCATAGTTAGAAAATTTAGAATCAGTTCTTAAACGAATCAAGGATATTCTTAATTGAGAAATGTCCTCTTCCATATTTATCCTGAAGAATCTTACTAATATCTTTCTTTAATTTACTCTGAGATAATAATTCTTGATAATCTTTATATATGTTTTGTTTTTCTTCTTCAGTTATTTTTTTCCCCTGATTTGCTGGTTTTTCAATAGTAATTTTCTTGAGTCCTGATAAACCATGACCAAATTCTAATTGAGAGAGTTTCTTCATATTATAATCATATAATTCTTTATTCAGTTCAAAACCGCTAATTTTACGACCTAGTTTAATTGCAGAATAGGCTGTTGTAAAATTTCCCATAAAGAAGTCGCATATAGAATCACCCTCATTGCTAGAATATTGAATTAGTTTATCGATTAATTCATCGGGTAATTTATTATTATTTTTAACTTCGCCTTCTTTTGCTTGTTTCATATCCTTATTGATGATAAATACGTCTTCCATATCTCTATACGCTGCTGAACCACCTTCTTTTACTTTTTCTTGTGGACCAAATCTACAGTATTGATTGAACGTTATATTTGATTTATCTGATTTAGTTACCATTAATATATGATAATGAGATGATACAAATTTAGATTTGGTATATACACCGAAATTAAATTTCCAAATAAGATGATTTTTCACATGAAGATCACATTTATGAATCGCATTCAAGACTTCTCCTAAGTTAGACCAACCGCTTATAAGATATAATGTAGCATTATCTTTCATTTTTTGTTTGGCTATGGATAACCATTCATATGTCCATTTTCCATAATTATCAGGGGCTTCTTCATAACTCTTTGTAACAGTCTTTTTAGATCTTTTATAATGTTTATCAAAATCCTTTTCACCTATTCCAAAAGGCGGATCACAAATAAATAGGTCAATTGAATTATCTTCTAATTCATTCTGAGCGATACAATTACTATTATAAATTTCAATATTCTCCATACTAATTTTATAATAGATGAGAGATTTTAAATTAAATCAAATTTTTATTTAATACAAATGATATAAATCTTTTTATCCGAATCATATTTTTCAAGTAATTCTACGAAAGTATTTTTGATCTGTTCATCAAAAATTTCGTCCTGATAAATTTGGAATGATTCATTCATTTTCATTGAAAATTTATCGGTGATATTATCACATGGAGTTTTCCTCTGTAAGTGTTTCGTATAATGACCCTTCTGTTTAAAAGTTTTACCACATTTCTCGCAACTATATTCAACCATTTGTGTTATTTTTAGTGAATAAATCTTTAAATATAAATAATTTCAATTACTTAAAACTATCATTAGTAGTAAATATGTAAATGAACTTTGAGTATCATGATGAGTCAATGGATAAATCAGAATTTCAGGGAGCGATGTTCGTCGTAGATATTGATGAATCAAAATTGGATGATATTCTATCTGAAAAGGATCAAGTGATAATTAAGCAAGATTTTGATTGTTATTGTTTTCATGTAAAACGAGAGCCCCGATATTTCCATGTCAAGGGTCCTAAGGGACAACCTTTAACGAACAAGCAAGTGATAAAAGAATTAATTGAGCAAAAGATGAATTTAGAATGCAATCATATGTTTTTAGAGGGATTCATAAAAAAGACTGAGTGTCAGTTTGAATTAATGACTGGATCGTAGAGTTTTAAATGAATAATTAATATATTTGCTATCATTATAAATATGGATAATATGAATGATGAAATTAGGATTACGTTTGAGCAAACAGTTGATAAATTAAAGAGACAAGAAATGCTCGATTTGTTTGATATTGAATATGATAAAATCATGGAAGCGAGTAAAAAAATCACCTGCTGGCATTGTATGGACAAAGAATTAGTTTATGCTAAAAGAGGTTTTGGGGCGTGGATGGACGGAAGTGGAACACACGATCTATATGGTTGTCTTTGTAAGAATGATGGTAATTTTAAATGGCAGAGTTGCACTAATATGGATTTTATTAGTGGGAGAATGTTTTGCCGGAAAGATGATTATGGCGAAGACAAACAAGATGGGGCATTAAGAATGTATATTCTCAAGGATAAATTATAAATTTGATATAAAGTTTATGATATTAAATCAATATAATGATACAAGATCTACCTATTGAGATTCAATCTTTGATCATAGATTATTTGGAATGTGGAGATACATATCATTTATTGTTAACGGAACGTGGATTAAATGATGAATTTAAGGATGAATTAAAGAAGAGATATTATTATCGGATATTACAGAAATTAGTTAACAAGGATTACACGGCTTTTAAGAATGAAATTCAAGGGTTTGGTCAGGACGATTTAGAAAAGGTGTTCTTCTATTCTCTGAATCATATAGATACGGTCTGGTTTAACGAGGCATGTGGATTCTATAATATGAATTATATTCTGGAGTGTATGTTTCATGGTTGTCGTATTACAGAAGTAAGTAAATTACAGAGTAAAGCGAAACATTTTTACAAATATTTCTATCATGCTATCCTTGATATTATCGTTGAAGGTGATAGAAGTAAGACACAACAAAAAATTGATAATATTGGGATGTTGAAAAGTCTACATACTAATTTCAAACCTTACAAGAAGAAGAAGTCTTACATTGATTAGTAATCTGATTTCTCAAAATTAAATTGTTCCTTGAGTGAATTGGTGATAAGAGCACATTGACAGAAGTATGGGTTCTGACCGCACTTCCCACATCTATGATTAATAGATTGATCTTTTGACCTCGTGACCTTGTCTTGGGCATCTTGAGCATCTTGAGCATCTTCAGCATCTTCAGCCATTTCAAGATCTTCTCTTTCCTTGATTTGAGAGTAGACAACGGTTGCCCAGTACATGTCCATCTTTTTTTAATGATACTTTCCAATTCATATTTAAATATCAAATTTAAACAAATATTGATATGATAAATCTTTAATTCGCATAAGTGCGAGGTTTTAGCGAATAACATTTTGAACAATAATTATGATATTTTTCACTTAATCCGTTACCACATCCGATACATGTTTTCTTCTCGTCAAAAGTTAGCGAACCTCCGAAATTATCAACCCACGCTGCCACATTATCTGAAGGACATTGATTTATGAAATGACCTGAACGACCACATCTGCGACAGAATCCATTTAATTCGCAGAAGAGTTGGGCCGTCATGACTTTTTGTTCTTTGGATAGTGGTTTCGGTTGCGTGAATAGTGAACCACGAACATTATCAACGCCATGAAAATTCATTCGTCGTAATGTTTCAGTTAATTCCCACAGGTCATCTTGGGGTCTTGTTAGAGGTTCTAATGATTTCACTGGTTGATTGATCTTGGTCCATACAGATCCTCTTCCTTTAAAGTGATCTTGAATTCTTTTTTTGGGATTAATAGATTCTCCAACATAGTATTTATTATTCTGGAGTTGTAAGACATAGACTTTAGGTTTTTTTATTGTTCCTGAACAACAAAAAAATCTTCTACAAAGAGACATTTATTAATTTAATAGTCATTGTTTTAAATTAGTTCTTAGGTGCCTTAATGTTTCTCTTGCCGGTCTGATTAACAAGGCCAACACACCCAACACAATCCTTACATCCGACACAATCTTTACAATTGGTACATTCTTTACATGAAGAGCAATTAACGCATTTAGAACAGTCATTACACGAACAGCAATTAGTACAATCGGAGCAATCATTGCATTCACAGCAATTCTTACACGATTTACACTTATCAGATTGACAACATGAAGTACACTTGGAGCAACTTTCGCATGAAGCACACGATTTACATGATTTACATTGCTTACAATCAGAACAATCCGAACAACTAGAACAACCAGAACAATCCGAACAAGCTTGACATCCTTTACACGAAGAACATTTGGCACAATCTGAATTCGTATCAGATTTCTGTCCTTTACGGGAAGTTCTTCTCTTTATCCGCCGATTAGTTCTCTTTACCATTATATGGTACTGTTAGAAAAAAATTTGATTTAAATATTTCTTATTATAATAATAACAATAAAGAACATGGATCTTGAAGGGAATGAAAAGAAAGTATTTATCTTTGAACGCAAACTGGACCAGGAATGCCATACATATGGTTGGGGGCGAGGATTGCGATGTGCCGCTAATCTGTATAGAGATAATTTGAGTCTTGAGGAAGACAATGAAATCCTACATAATAAACTAGATAAATACAAAAAAGAAATTGAAAGACTTCAAACCATACTATCGATCGGTATAGATGAAATGAGTGAAAATTTACTATTGGCTTCAATAAGTACGGTTACATCAAATGATATCCTTACAAAATAATAATATTTGGTATTATAAAGGATGAAAATTGATCAAGACATCGTCCAGCGGATCAAGGTCATGGGAATATTCACTCTTCAGTTCTACAAGGTTTTGACGGGGACGATGTTGTCTCTGTTCGTTCCACAAGCTTGTCATGAAGAAATTGGTGATGGGCAAGAAGAAAAGACCTCTTTGCAAATCTGCTCTCTCACGCAGAATTATGAAAACAGCGATATCTATCATCAGATTACTTTGTCGTGGAATACTCTGTCGTTTTGTTGCTTTGTTTTTTGTTATGTCTTAGAACTGAGAAGAGAGAACTGGGCGATCAAATTTTTAGACATTGACAATAACAGACCGGATAACTCTTTGAAACAGATCATCGTTTTAGAACCTAAATTAGACAAGCAGATGGATAAGCTCAATAAGATGTATTTCTATGGCCTAAGTGTGACATCATGTGTTTATTTCATTAATGTTTGTTTAATGATTAATATCTTGAAGAATGATTATCATAGTATGTCAACGATATCGTGTTTCATCTCGTTTGTTTTATTAGTTCAGATGAAATTATATAATTCATTGTCTGTCGCATATCAGTCTATAAAGTATGATAAGATGATGAGTGCCTTCATGGGAGAATTTGTATCATACAATGTATTAGATTCAGATTATTTAGCTGCGAAGGGATTAGAAGATATGGTGACGGAAAGACCTTAACTTTTATATGACTTATTCATATAAATGAATCTCTTGAATCGCATTCGTTCTATCTATCCTATGACGGTTTATGTTTCATATACAGTCTTTGTAACGTTTATACCGGGTCCGGTCGCGACATATTTGGTGAAAGGTGAAATCAATTAAAATTTAATATCTTTTCTTGAGCGTTCTCTTTTTCCTTTTAGAAGTTTTCTTTTTCCTTTTAGAAGTTTTCTTTTTCCGTTTAGAAGTTTTATTTTTCCGTTTAGAAGTTCTCTTTTTCCGTTTCGTTTTACCACTCCCTCCCACCGCCGCGACTCTTTGGTTAGATCCTTCAATGGCATGCGGTATTACCCCTAGATGGGAATGAGATACCTCCGGTTGCGCGGCAACGACTTCATCTGATTCATCTTTTTTCTCTCTTAATACCGGATTTTCCCCTCGGATCCATTTTATCCATCCTTTTAAATATTCTACAGGAGGGACGGGAAAGTTATGTTCTAAACTCCTAAACAAGGAGTTTTTATCTGTCCTATCAAGTTCAAAACCTCCATTTACGAAATTTCTGCCGAACTTTTCTAAAAGTTCTCCATTTAAATCGTCCATTGTTTTCGGCACAGCAAAGAACATCTTTGTATCTCCAACTTGTTGCGCCTCTAATTTCTTAAATGGAGTTGTGAGTGTCATTTCATCCTTGCCGACAAATTCCACCTTACTCGCATTTACCACACTCAGTGCTTCCCTCCACTGCCGGTCTTTTATTGTTTGTTGTTGTTCGCTTTGCTTTCGGGCCGATTTGAAGTTGGCCATTTCATTTTTTAACGTTTTTTCGCGGTGTTCTTGTGCTTTATTTTCTGCTTTTATAGCCGCCGTGTAAGCTTGTTTCTCACTTTCGGCGACTGCTGCTGCTGTTTTAGAATCGGAAATGGCTCTGGCCGTCTTTAGTTTTGTTTGTTGCTTTTGAGCAGAAGTCAATGCCCGATTCCCCAACGCACCGGTCACTCCCGCAGCGAAACTCGTCACACCTTCTCCGACCTTTGCTACGTTGCTAACCACAACTAATCCCGCGCCAGCCACCCCTGCCGCAGTATCCTTTGCATCTTCGCCCAGCTTCACTAAGCGATTAGGTCCTCCAGCATCAGCCTGATCCGGGTTGTTATCATCCGCTGGTGGGTTGTTATCATCCGCTGGTGGGTTGTTATCCGCTGGTGCCGGAGTGTCTCCATTACCCGCACCACCTACTTTCCGCATTATATATATATACAATATTTTATTTTATAATTAAAGAAAAGTCATCATATTAATTCAATGATGGAACGTAAAACTATTCCAAAGTCTTTAAAGACATTAGTATGGAATAAATATATTGGCGAAGAGCATGGCATCGGTAAATGTGATGTATGTGCCACAGAAATCAAGGTTTCTAATTTTGACTGTGGTCATATTATTTCGGTGAAAGAGGGTGGTGAAGATATTATTCATAATTTAGCACCGATCTGTAGAACATGTAATTTATCGATGGGAACAGAAAACTTAAATGAATTCAAGGAAAAATATTTCAGCAATAAATCGCATCTTGATATCTATGTACAACATTTTGTAGTTACAACGAATGAAATCATAACAAAAAAAGGCTTAATGGGTTATGAATATGAATATCCTCATTTTATAGAATTCGGTGAAATATATAGCGATTACAGGAAATGGTTATATTATAATCATA
>Ga0308007_10000987_pt1 | contig 12613 bp, 13 predicted proteins | sample Neamet71_FD_203152 | JGI IMG/M metagenome (GOLD analysis project Ga0308007, IMG submission 203152) | Marine microbial communities from water near the shore, Antarctic Ocean - #71 | ecosystem: Environmental > Aquatic > Marine > Unclassified | place: Southern Ocean | collected 2014-06-07
AAAAGAGACATAGGAATACAAACCTGTAAAAATAAGAACAGAGGACATTGACCATGTCTTCTGTTGAAACCTACCTAGTAGGCAATATCTAATCAAAAATATATCGGACTATACACTAAGACAAAATGCCCATTAAACGCACAACTCATATTTATTAATCCATTTATATACTCATCATTATTGCTCTATTTGCCACTATAAACAGTTACAATTTTAGTGAGTTATCTATTGATTGTGCGGTTTATCAAATGCAGGAAGAAGAGGATGTTAATGGCAGGCTATTAAGCAAAGAGTCGAGATTTACTTTGATACTTTACAGCTGGCGGTTGCTATTTATCATCCCTGTTATGGATACTCAAAATCAGTCTGAAATAGAAAAAAGTAAATGAACAAGTTGGATAAACATATGCGGTCAAAAGAACAATCAGCCTCTTAGATATGAGGCTCACAGTGGAAATAACCGCGACAGCAATACAGGCACTGCGGTTTCTACTTTGAGTATCCTCTCTCCTAAGTGCACAGCGTGAAACCCTGCTTCTTGCCATTTAGAGACCTCAAATTCATTCCAGCCACCTTCTGGACCAACCGCTAATATGCTTTCTTGCTGAACATCTATAGGGCACGCTTGGGCTTGATAAGGATGTGCAAGCAAACACTGTTTCCCAACAGTGAGTGACGGTAAAATATCTTCTACATAAGGTCGAAATCTGGTCATCATTTCATAAGTGGGAACGATTGTATCTCGCGCTTGTTCTAACCCTTCAATTAAAATCCTGTAGATATTTTCTGGCGCTAGCACAGGGGACTGCCAATAGCTTTTCTCTACTTTTGCTGAGTTTAAAAGGATGATTTTTTTTACCCCCATAGCGCTAATATTTAACAAGGTACGTTTCAGCATATTGGGACGTGGCAAGGCCAAAATGAGCGTGATAGGTAAAGGTAATGGCGGTTTTTTATCTAAATAAAGGATATCAATTAGTGCTAGGCCACTCTCATCTTCACCTTGATAAACAGCTTCTCCCATCAGTCCATTTAATAACCCAACTTTGATTTTATCATTTTTTTTAATCTTAATAATTTGCGACATATGTTCTTGCTGCCGCTTAGATAGAACATAACAGTTAGCCGTTTTTTTTTGGTTTTCTTCAAGTAAGATGACATTCATAAATTGGGATTAACTGGCAAAGGAAGTGCAAAATAAAAATAGCTAGGTTGAACGTACTACGCTTCTCCTAGCCACCATAATCATGTATTCGGTAGTACTTTAGATATGTTTAGTAACAAAGTTTTGCACATCGGTAATATCATTATCAAGCACTTCATAGGACTCTGCACGCGTAAATAAATCTGCCATATGCTCAGGTAAAGCAGGTATATCACAACCCGCTTTCTCTACTGCTTCTGGGAACTTAACGGGATGCGCTGTTGCTAGGGTAATCATTGGTATCGATTTATCACGCCAGCATGCACGTGCGGCCTCTAAACCAATTGCTGTATGTGGGTCTAGCAGATATTGTGTTTCAGTAAAAACTTGAGCGATGATCTCACAAGTGCGTTTATCATCCACTTTATAGCTATCAAAATTGGCTTTGATAAAGCTCCAAGCAGCAGTGTCTAAAACAACATTCTTCTGCTTAAAGTTTTTCATAAGAGTTTTGATCTCTGCACCATTTCTCTTATAGGCATCAAACAATAAACGTTCGAAGTTACTAGACACCATAATATCCATGCTAGGCGATAATGTGACATTCAATGACTTACGACTCATATCATTTTCACCAATAATACGATGTAAAATATCATTTTGATTAGTGGCTACCACTAACTGATCGATCGGCAAGCCCATTTGCTTAGCAAGATAACCTGCGAAAATATCACCAAAATTGCCAGTTGGAACTGAAAAAGAAACCTTGCGATGTGGCGCACCTACGGATAATGCAGAAGAAAAGTAATACACAATTTGAGCCATAATACGCGCCCAATTAATTGAATTTACAGCGCCTAATTTACCACCGTTTAGAAAACTTTGATCCGCAAAGCTGTCTTTTACCATTTCCTGACAATCATCAAAATTTCCTTTCACGGCAATATTGAATACATTGTCATCAATTACTGTCGTCATTTGGCGGCGCTGCACTTCAGATACACGTTGATATGGGTGCAAAATAAAAATGTTCAAACGTTCAGAGTGTCGGCAACCTTCAATAGCGGCTGATCCCGTATCTCCAGACGTCGCACCTAATATTACTAATTTTTCATTGCGTTCTTGTAGAACATAATCCATCAGGCGACCAAGCAATTGTAGCGCAAAGTCTTTAAACGCTAATGTTGGCCCTCGAAATAATTCAAGTATCCATTCATTATTGGCCGTTTGTACCATAGGGGCGATCGATTTGTGGTTAAAACCGGCATAGGCTTCATTAATCATTCGACGAAAATCGTCTTCTGGAATATCTCCAGCGACAAAAGGAGACATAATCTTAAAAGCAAGCTCTTGGTAACTTAAACCTGCCCAAGAAGCGATTTCATCCGTTGAAAATCGAGGTAATGTTTCCGGCACATAAAGACCACCATCATTAGCTAAACCCGCTAAAAGAACCTCTGAGAATGATAATATAGGTGCATCACCTCGAGTCGATATATATCTCATAATCTTTTCTCTATTAATCTGCAAAATCTATATCAGGACTTAAAGCCCATAAATTAAATTAGTGTCTCTACACGAATACGCTGAACTTTTCCGACGACATCAGGCAATGCTTCAATGCCTGTTATTGCCATATTCATATTTTTCTCTTTTACGGAATGAGTCATTACCACTAAAGGCACTAAATCATTTTCTTCTTGTTCACGTTGAATGAGAGACTCAATGCTAATGCCATTGATAGAAAGTATTTCTGTGATATTTGCCAGTACTCCCGCTTTATCTTGAATCATCATGTTTAAGAAGAAACCACACTCTACATCATCCATATCCAGAACCTGCAAATCGGACAATGCATTTGGTTGAAACGCAAGGTGAGGTACACGATTATAAGGATCTGCTGTAAGAGTACGTGCGACATCAATCACATCTGCAATCACTGATGAGCCGGTTGCTAATGCGCCGGCACCTGCGCCATAAGTCAGCGTTGGCCCAACTGCGTCACCCTTCACCATAACCGCATTCATGACGTCATTGACGTTAGCTAAAAGCTGTTTTTTTGAAATAAGAGTTGGGTGAACACGCAGCTCAATACCTTTATCCGTGCGACGAGCAATACCCAGATGTTTGATGTTGTAGCCTAATTGATCAGAAAAACTAACATCTTCCTCTGTTATCTTACTAATACCTTCGGTATAAACACGCTCAAATTGCAATGGGATACCAAAAGCAATGGAGGCTAAAATGGTGAGTTTATGTGCGGCATCAATACCTTCCACATCAAACGTTGGATCAGCTTCTGCATAACCAAGAGCCTGAGCTTCGGCTAACACATCATTAAAAGCACGACCCTTCTCACTCATTTCAGACAGGATAAAGTTGCCAGTACCATTAATAATGCCGGCTAGCCAATCAATGCGATTCGCAGACAAACCTTCACGAACCGTTTTAATAATAGGTATTCCACCAGCAACAGCCGCTTCAAAAGCGACCATTACGCCTTTTTCTTGTGCCTTTTCGAATATTTCGTTGCCATGCTCCGCTATTAAGGCTTTATTCGCAGTGACAACATGCTTACCATTTTTAATCGCAGTAAGAACAAGTTCCTTCGCAACAGTAGTGCCACCAATAAGTTCAATAAGAATATCTATTTCTGGATTGTTTGCTACATCAAAAATATCGCGTGTTACGTTGGCCTTTGAAGTATCTATCGCTGGGTTATCTCTACGAGCACCCACTTGTACAATTTCAATACTGCGTCCTACACGTCGGGTAATTTCTTCAGCATTTTTACGAAGGATGCTAAAACTTCCTGAACCAACCGTTCCTAACCCACAAATTCCGACTCTTACCGGTTTCAAAATAGCACTCCAAAGAATGAATATAATTTAAATGTCTATCAAGCATGACAAGCGAAAATTGGCACCATTATAACGTTACTGCAGGCTAAATCTAAAGCCATGTATTGTGTAAATGACAATTTAATAAGAAGTTTTTAGATGAAAAGTTCAACTGATAAGCACACAAATGAACAAAGGAATTTAGAAAGGAATGCAGTGGAAAGTAATTATTATTTATTACACGATTAAAGAGCTAGATTAGAGACTAGCTCTTTAAATAAGGGAATTAGAAACTGTTATAAACCCAGCTCTTTCGCTAATTTTGCAGCAGGTAAATAACCTGGCACTAATTTACCAGTACTTAGCACTAAAGTGGGCGTGCCTCGTACACCAATAGATTGGCCTAATGAATATTGATCTGCAACGGGGTTCTCACAATCATTTTCAGGCACTTTCTTGCCTAATTTAGCGTTCGTCATCCATTTTTGTGGGTTATCTGAACACCAAATACTTACCATTTGCTGATAAGGTTCTGAATCAATACCCGCTCTTGGGAAAGCCAAGTAACGCACTGTAATACCTAAATCATTTAATTCAGATACTTCTGAATGCAACATTCTGCAATAACCACAAGTAATATCGGTAAAAACACTCACATGTGCTTTTTCTTCTCCGGTTGCCGCATAAATAATCATTTGGTTTTCAGGGATCGTTTCAATTTGAGCCAGCTTTGCTTCTTCTGTTTCGTTTATAAGCCCGTTTTCATCAAGGCGATATAAGTCACCAACCAAAAAATATTGACCATTTTCAGTTGAGTATAATGCAGGGCCATCTTGTAGCTGCACTATATATAAGCCTGACGCATCATGTTGCTTAATGGATTCAACGTTATATTGAGGAAGTGAGTTATTTATATTTTCTTGAATACGTTCTTCAGGGGTTGCAGCTAATACCAAGCTAACTTGAAAAAATATACTGGAACATAAAAGTAGCTTGATAAAGCGAAATCGTATTTTCATAAACACCCCATTTTTATAAATATCAGTAAGGCAATATTAGGTTATAAACTGGCTTTAAAGTTCAATAAAAAAGGCAGCCTAGGCTGCCTTTTTTCAGAAAATTAGCGTTTTGCTAATTTCTCTTTGATACGAGCTGATTTGCCAGAACGATCACGTAAGTAGTAGATCTTAGCCTGACGAACATCGCCTCGACGTTTCACTTCAACACTCTCAACCAAAGGGCTGTAAGTTTGGAATGAACGCTCAACACCGATACCGCTAGAGATTTTACGTACAGTGAAAGCAGAGTTAAGGCCGCGATTACGCTTACCAATAACAACACCTTCATAAGCCTGTAAACGCTCACGCGTACCTTCTTTTACTTTTACTTGAACAACAATAGTATCGCCAGGTGCAAAGTCTGGTAGTACTTTCGACATTTGCTCTGATTCAATTTGTTGAATCAATAATTTTTTATTACTCATGGATTTGACTCCTAATAATTTGATTTACTTACTGTTCTAGAACATCTTCTAAACTCAATAAGCTCACGATTCTTACTCTATCGAGGTTGAATCTTCAGTTTCGTGAATAAACTCTGTTAACAACTTTTGCTGTTCCTTGTTCAACTCAAGGTTTTGCAAAAGGTCTGGCCGGCGCTGCCAAGTTCTTCCGAGCTTTTGCTTTAAACGCCAACGTCTTATCTCCTCATGGTTACCACTAAGTAGTACCGGCGGTACAGGCGCCTCATTGAGTACTTCGGGGCGAGTGTAATGTGGGCAATCTAGTAAACCATCCGCAAAAGAATCTTCCTCTGCTGACTCTATTTTACCTAACACTCCTGGAATCATTCGAAACACAGAATCCAGTAATACCATTGCTGGTAACTCTCCACCACTTAGAACAAAGTCGCCGATGGACCACTCTTCATCAATCTCAGATTGAATTAAACGCTCATCAACACCTTCATAACGTCCGGCTACCAGAATAAATTCTGCTTGTTTAGCCAGATGTTGTACGCCTTCCTGTGTCAGCGTACGTCCCTGAGGGGATAAATAAATTACTTTTGCATTGGGACTCACACTACGTGCTGCCACAATTGCATCTTTCAGAGGCTGAACTTTCATCAGCATCCCGGGACCACCACCATAAGGTCTGTCATCAACAGTCTTATGCTTGTCATGAGTAAAATCACGCGGATTAAGAAAATCTAACTTAACCAAACCTGATTTAACGGCTCTCCCCGTTACTCCATATTGAGTAATGGCTTGAAACATTTCAGGAAATAGTGAAATTATATTAACCTGCACTAAATACTCCGAGTCATTCGTTAAAATTCTGGATCCCAATCGACCAACATGCTTTGCTGCTCTAAATTAATATTTAAAACATACATATCTGGCACGTAAGGAATCAAGCGTTCTTCACGATCATGACTACCTTCACAAGCACGAACAACAAGAACATCATTTGCTCCTGTTTCCATTAATTGCTTGACCTCACCTAAGAAGATACCTTCTTTGGTCGTCACCTTAAGACCTTCTATTTGACTCCAGTAATAATCACCTTCATCTAATTTAGGAAGTTCTTGTGCGTCTATATAGACATCTGATCCGCAAATCTCTTTGACTTGATCTCTATCAGAATATCCTTTAACAGCAGTTACCAAGCCACGACCCTGAAGCCGACCTTGGTTTAATTCTATCGGCCGCCAACCTTTTGAGGTTTTTAGCCACCAACGAGAATATTTAAAAATTCCCTCAATTGGATCAGTGTGTGAATATAATTTCACCCACCCTTTAACACCATATACAGAGGTAATTTGTCCAACGACAAGCGGTTGCTCAGGAGCATTTACTTGTGCATTTACAGACATAACTTTCCTCAATAATTAGGCTTGTTTGCTAATTTCTTTAACAAGATTAGCAGCGCGATCAGAAAGTTGTGCGCCAAGGCCAACCCAATGATTCACACGGTCTAGATCGATGCGTAAACGCTCTTCTTGACCACGAGCTACAGGATTAAAAAACCCAAGACGCTCAATATAACGACCATCACGAGCACGACGGCTATCAGCCACGTTCAAATGATAGAATGGACGCTTTTTAGAGCCTCCACGAGAAAGACGAATAGTTACCATATTAGTGGTTCCTTTTTGCTTAACGAAACTTCTATTAATTACACGCCCATTCGAGTGCGAATTAAAGAAGGCGGCATATTCTAGTTGATAACGCACAAAAAAAAAAGAGGTGTTTTACTACCTTCTTAATATCATTATAAGAATTTCGTGATGATATTTTTTTTTATGAAGAATACGTGCCTAAATCAGCTAGAACGATGGGCATTTATAGGTATTAAATTTATAAAAACGTTAAAGATAAGCTCCTTTAATTTAATGGATCTTATCTTTAACTAAACATTAATCACATGGCGGCCTATCAGATTAAGACAGTCAAAGATTTGCATGCTTATTTACAGCGCTTATACATTAAATTTATCGGTAATATTTTTAATAATCCTTGATTGCTCTTCTAGCTTTTTCATCTGATGAGATGTTTCTATTGAATCAGATCCTATGTTTTCAGCTAATGCAGCAACACCTGAAACATTTTTAGAAATACTATTCGCAACCTGCGATTGCTCATTTGCAGCAGTAGCTACCTGAACATTCATTAACGTAAGATTTTTAATCGAGGCGGTACTTGACTCAATAATGTCATTAATTTTAGACATAGCATCGGTTACTTTTTCTCTTTGAATAGTCGACCCTTTCATATCATCAATCATTTTCTCAGCACTTGATTGAAGCTTTTCCAGTATCTCTTTAATTTGTACCGTACTTTGCTGGCTTCGTTGCGCAAGCCCTCTCACTTCATCTGCGACTACGGCAAAACCTCTCCCTTGCTCTCCAGCTCTAGCTGCTTCAATGGCTGCATTTAACGCGAGTAGATTAGTTTGTTCAGAAATTCCTTGAATCACACCTAAAGCGATGTCTATTCCTTCAACATTTTCCCCAACCACTGCCACAGATTGCTCTACTGAGCCTAACACTCGACTCAACTCGTCTAGTTGTCCACTTGAGAGCTGAACTTGCTTTACAACTTCTTGTATTTCTATTTCTGTTTTTTCTGCGGAATGCCTTGTGGATTTTGCACTCTCTGCAATTTCAATAGAGTTAGAAGCCATTTCCTCTATCGCAGTCGCCACCATATTAGTTTCATCAATTTGCTTAATTGATACTTTTTCAAGTTTTTCTTTTTGCTCATTAGACACTTTAGAAATTACGTAAAGTGCCTCGCTTGATTTTTTAAGCTCTTTAATGTCAACAGCCATAGATTCAATAAATACATTAAAGTAGTTTGCGATGTCATTTAAAATATCAACATTACTTTCTGGAATTTTCTGAGTTAAATCCCCTTTACCTGCAGCAAGACTTTCTACTGAGTTTCTCAAAAAAAGAAGTGACTTAAAAATTGTTTTTGAAGAGATTAAAACAATTAAAGTTAACACAGAGGTAAAAACAGCCAAGATAATAGATGTACTGATAAAACTACTTTCCTCAATAGCCTCAAGCGAGACACTCATATTAGCATTTACCTCATCAACACCATCAATGTAGAAACCTGAACCAATTACAATATCCCATTTCTTTATATGCACAGCATAACCATATTTCTCTAATGCTTCTTTTCCACCCGGTTTAGGAAAAAAGAAAGTCGAAAAGCCATCTCCTTGTGTTGCCGCCTTAATCAAGTCCTTTAAAATAAAGTTACCTTTTTTATCTTGTAACTCTATTAGATTAGTTCCTAAAGAAGCACCTGCACCATGCATGATTCGAGTCCCTTGCATATCGTATGCATATAAATAGCCCGCTCCATTATCAAATTTGTAGTTATTCAATAATGTCATTGCATCATCTAGACCTTCTTTACCAGGTTTATTAACCTGATCTTGAATAATACTTATTGCCGAATCCAACACCGTTACAAGTCGTTTTTTCTCAATACTAATAATGGCTGACTCTGTGAGCTTTGAGACCTCATTTGTAACACGATGAAAAGTACTTACTTGCGTATAGATACTAAGCATAATTATGCATAAAAAAGGTAAAAATGTGAGCAAATAAATACGGAGTTTTAAAGATTGAAACATAAATTTTTCTTACTTTAATAAATTATCGTTGAAAATCAAAATCTTAGACAAATCCGTCGATCAAAATTGACTTTTTATATTAGCTAACGACTACAACTCTTAGACATAAAACTCTCTGTCTAAAAATGTAACTCTACATCTTTGGAAAACCGCCAGGCATCATTCCACCCATTCCACGCATCATTTTTTGCATTCCACCTTTAGCACTAAATTTCTTCATCATTTTTTGCATTTGTTTATGCTGTTTCAAAAGGCGATTAAGGTCTTGTATTTGTAAGCCCGCACCGGTAGAAATACGCTTCTTTCGAGAACCATTAATTACATCCGGGTTACGACGCTCAGAAGGCGTCATCGAATTAATAAGCGATTCCATTTGCACAAACATTTTATCATTCACTTTTTCTTGAACATTCCCAAGTTGCCCCATCCCCGGCAACTTCTCTAACATAGCCCCCATACCACCCATATTTTTCATTTGCTGTAACTGTTCTTTAAAATCTTCTAAATCAAAGCCCTTACCTTTTTTCAGTTTACCCGCAAGCTTTTCGGCTTTATCTTTATCTATTTTCTGCTCTGCTTCCTCAATTAAGGACAGCATGTCACCCATACCCAAAATACGGGACGCTAAACGATCAGGATGAAATGGCTCTAACGCTGCAATTTTTTCGCCGACACCCAAAAACTTAATGGGTTTACCGGTAATATACCTTACAGACAAAGCTGCACCACCACGAGCATCGCCATCTGTCTTGGTTAGAATAACGCCTGTCAAAGGTAATACATCACCAAATGCTTTAGCTGTATTTGCTGCATCTTGACCCGTCATAGCATCAACAACAAATAAGGTTTCAACAGGAGCGACCTCATTATGTAAAGCCTTTATTTCGGCCATCATTTCATCATCAATGGCTAAGCGACCAGCCGTATCAATAATCAAAACATCTTTATGAGTCTTCTTTGCTTGATCTATCGCATATTTAGCAATATCTATTGGCTTTTGAGATGTTTCACTCTCAATAAAATCAACACCAACTTCGTGGGCCAAGGTTTGCAATTGCTTAATAGCGGCAGGTCGATAGACATCCACACTGACAACAGCAACAGATTTTTTTTGCCTTTCCTTTAGATATAAGGCTAACTTAGCAGCAGAGGTTGTTTTACCTGCACCTTGTAAACCAGCAAGTAAAATAATAGCAGGCGGTGCAGTATTTAGATTAAGTTCATCATTGGCCTGCCCCATTACCTTTTCTAATTCTTGTTTAACTATTTTTAAAAAAACCTGACCTGGGCTTAAGCTTTTTGATACCTCGGTACCTACCGCTCGCTCTTTAACGCTTTCAATAAAGTCTTTAACAACAGGTAAAGCAACATCCGCTTCTAATAGCGCCATTCGCACTTCACGTAATGTCTCTTTAATGTTGTCTTCTGTTAGTTTGGCACGTCCTCGAATACGATCTAACGAGGAGGTCAGTCGATTCGATAAATTGTCGAACATATTTGCCTCAAGTTTTTACGCTATGTTATTTATGAAATAAACCAAGGATTTAGTTTATTCAAAATGGAATTCACTCTATTATAACGAATAAATCGTCGTCATCCATACCTTTACTATTTTAGGCTCAAGAGATTTATGATTCAGCTCATACTTTGGCTTGCAGTAATATTGGCCGTTATCGCTGGTGTTATTTATTATAAACGCCCTAGCAAGAAAACATCTCAAGCATTAGGTGCGGTTTCTATTGCCACTCAGTCGTATGCTTTAATTTTGCTTTTTTTAGAAAAGGATGGTTTTGATTTTCTTACTATTGGTATGTTGATTGCCGTGATTGGCAATCTACTGCTCTGGTTTAGTAATCGTAACAAAGACCTTTCTTTATTACTTCTTGTTAGTTTCCCTCTGGCCGCTCTCGTCATCGCATTTAACGCGATTGTTCCATGGCAACTAGAGCAACTGCATAGTCAGTCTTTTGGTACATCAGCTCATATTCTAATAGCTACCGTCGCTTACAGCCTATTCACAGCAGCTTGCGGTGTTGGCGTTTTACTTTCTTTACAAGAATACCAACTAAAACATCACAAACTAAAACAATTACTTAGAGTACCTCCACTACAAGTATTAGAAAAACTCATGTTTGAATTTATTTGGGCTGCTTTTATTTTATTAACCATTACTATTGTTACTGGTATTTATTTTATTGATGACATGTTTATACAAAAGCTTGCTCATAAAACCGTTTTCACCATTAGTTCGTGGTTTGTATTTGCAGGGTTATTAATTGGCCGACATTGGGCAGGATGGCGAAGCCAGCTAGCGGTCAAACTAACCATCTGCGGCTTTGTCTTACTCATGTTGGGCTACTTTGGTAGCAAAATTGTCATTCAATTTATATTAACCTAAGAATTAGTTACACATCTGTTTGACAGGAGTGATCAAAACAACTAATAATTCATCTATTATATTAACTGAGGCTCGCCCTTCTTGAACGATGTTCCCATAAGTATTCTCTTCGGAATACTGTTTGTACTTATTTTATTCTCCGCTTTTTTTTCCAGTTCAGAAACCAGCATGCTGTCAGTTAATAAATACAGACTGCAACATCTTGCAAAAAACAAACATAGATCAGCTATGCGTGCTAGCAGATTACTGGAACGTCCGGATAGATTAATCGGTGTTATCTTAATTGGTAATAATTTTGTTAATATTTTGGCGTCAGCTATAGCAACGGTTATTGCCGTCCGCCTTTATGGCGATGCGGGTGTTGCTATCGCTACAGGCTTATTAACGCTGGTGATTTTAATTTTCGCAGAAGTTACTCCCAAAACAATGGCGGCATTACATCCGGAGAAAATTGCTTTTCCGGCATCGCTTTTTTTATCACTACTGCTTAAGGTTCTCTACCCTTTAGTGGCCTTGGTTAATTTCATCTCAAATGGGCTACTGAGCTTATTTGGAGTACACACCTCTCAAAAAAATGACAAGTTAAGCAGCGATGAGTTAAGAAGTATTGTTAACGAAGCCAATGGTTTAATACCGGCTGCTCACCAAGAAATGCTGCTTTCTATTCTTGATTTAGAACAGATTTCTGTTGACGATATTATGGTACCCAAAAATGAAGTTATTGGTATCGACATAGAAGATTCAATAGAAGAAATTATCGAGCAAATCTGCCAATCAAAACACACTCGTATGCCTGTCTATAACGGAGAGATCAATAAAGTTATTGGTATTTTACACGCTCGTCATGCCGCCTTATTTTTACGAGACCCAACACCCTCGAAAGCTGCATTACTAAAAGTCACTGTTGAGCCTTACTTTATTCCTGAAAGTACCTCACTAAACACTGTCTTGTTGAATTTTCAAAAAAAGCATCAACAAATGGGCTTAGTGGTTGATGAATACGGCGACATCCAAGGCATTGCAGCTTTAGAGGATGTTTTAGGCGAAATCGTTGGCGAGTTTACTCCCTCAACATTAGAAG
>Ga0308007_10000989_pt1 | contig 12607 bp, 15 predicted proteins | sample Neamet71_FD_203152 | JGI IMG/M metagenome (GOLD analysis project Ga0308007, IMG submission 203152) | Marine microbial communities from water near the shore, Antarctic Ocean - #71 | ecosystem: Environmental > Aquatic > Marine > Unclassified | place: Southern Ocean | collected 2014-06-07
TTATAATGTCGTCCCTGTGCAATTTTTCTGCGAGGTGTCGGCAAGGCCTGCACAGGTCGATCACTTCCAGTTGCACGTGTCCGATGTCTATCCTCTTGCCCACAAGCTCGTTCAACTTGATGCCCTTGGTTACAATGTTTCGCCTGAAGTCTGTGTATGGAATGTCAAGTCCGTGTTTCTTATTGTACTCGTCTATGCTTTCACTCTCGATTATGGTGAGGTGACAGAAAGGATCATTGAAGTCTCTGGAATGTCTGTCACCTACTACCCCTTTACCGGCAACCAATTGGATGCCATCCACTTCCACAATCTCTGTGTTATTGTGTTCCGCAATTCCAAGTTTGATTATCATACACGTAATTATTGCACAGCGACCATGCGTGTAAAATTTCATGATAAATTATCTACGCACATAAGTTAACTCAAAGGTTGCATTCACCAGGTAAATAGTGCTACAATCCGGAGCGGACACAGGCCAGTGTTCGCAAAAATCAATCTAAATCATAACCAAAAAGGAAAAATACAAAGATATGATTAAGAACAATAAAAAGAAGATCGCTGTAGGTGTAGCGATAGTGGCGGCCATCGTAGCATGGTCACTGTTTAAACCAGCACCAGTGGAAGCGGCAGAGATCACTCCATACGGTAGCTTGAACTACAGAATGGGTAATGACGAAGACGCAACTGGAAAGTCTGTGTTGAAAGCAGAAGACAATGGATCCAAGGTTGGTGTCAGCATCACCGAAGAACTTGTCGACGGAGTATCAGGTTTCGCAACACTTGAAGTGGGCGTAGATACGGATGACACAGGGTCAAACCCATTTGATTCAAGACTTGCTTACGCAGGTGTTGACATGGGCACACTGGGTAAAGTATCAGCTGGTAGACAGACATCTGTCTTCTCTAGCAACGTTACTTCAAACACAGACGTGTTTCCAGAATACGGAAACAAAGCTGTACAAAAACTGTTCACTAGAGACAGCCATACCATGGTCTACTCTACTGAGCTAGGTGGTCTACAATTTGACTCCCTGGTTAAAGTTGACGGTTCAACTGGTAAGTCAGGAACTGACGTGCTGGAATCAACTGTTTCATATGACATGGGAAGTGTATCACTTGCCGCAGGTATGTCAGATGACAAAGTGAACAACATCGAGTACAAGGGTGCGGGTGTAACATACGACTTGTCAGAAGTGACAACAGTTGCTTACAACCACACTATCAAAACAGATGCCGCTAACCTGGACACAAAAGCAAATGAAGTGGCCGTGACTCACGTGATCGGTGACACCACACTTGCACTAGGTTATGGTGAAGTCAAGGATGGTACTGCGTACACCACGGTAGGTGCTACGAAGAACATCACGGACAGCTTCTCACTATACGCAGGTTATGAAGCACAAGACAAAGCAGGGGCATTGAAAGATATCTCGGGCATGTCAGCTGGAATCAAGTTAACATTCTAGTTTTGATCTAGTAAGCTAGGGTTGGTCAGAGAAATCAGGTCAGCCCTAATTTACGCTTTTACGCATTCGCGTATTCTTAAAAAACGCAATTTCTAAAATTTACGCTTTACGCAAACTTACTGTTCCTCGTCTGAATGGAGTTCGTTTAGCAGTTTCCTCAACTGACTGCCCTCTGCTGTACCTTTTGCCTTGACACCCATTGTGTCTCCCTTTCTGGGATCAGGTAGTGTATTTGCAGTATTGCCTGTTTTATCGCTTGTTACTTTTGAAGTTTGTTTCAATGAATCGTATATCTTATTCTTACCGGCTTGATTGTAACTCTGTGATTCTTCCTCATCTAGACTGCTGATTCTCAAACTGTCTACATTAAATTCTAGGTCTACCTTCTGTCCAACACCAGAACTTGATCTGGTCTTCATGAACTGTATTTGATATCTTCCACGCTCTTTCATAGCTCTACTTGTGAATATACCAATCACATTATCTGCTGTTTGAATCTTAGATAGTCCACCTGAAATGTGAGAGTGATCGAACTCTATCTCTTCTACACTTGCTCTGTTCAACTGTGACGCTGTTGCTAATACACATTGTTTCTCAACAACCAAATTTCTTAATTCCTCTGACACATACTTGTCTTTGATAAACAAGTCTGCTGGTGATATCCTTTTGCTCTTAGGCATCATCAGATCCAAGTAATCGATCAGTATGCAATCTATTTTCTTTTTTGATTTAAGTTCTAGTTCTTTAAGATATGTTCTTATGTCAAGCACGTTACTACCACTTGGCAAGTATTTGATCTGCAAGTTACCTGACTTCTTGGCCAGCATCTTAACTTTCATTTCAACATCATCGAGATTCTTCATTACATTCTTGGTTGGCACATTAGTCATCATTGCATCTAATCTCATGGCAGTAAGTGCCTCAGATAATTCAAAAGAGATGTAACAAACGTTCAACCCGGCAGTCGCCCAGTTGACTGCGAGATTCTGCAAGAACAAACTCTTACCCGCTCCCGAACCTCCTGCAAAGATGTTTAGCTCTCCTCTGTTGAAGCCGCCGAACAGTTTCTTATCAAGGCTAGCCCACCCTGTGCTTATCTGTCCGTTGTTGTCTTTGAGTGCTTGTAGTCTGCCTTTTGGATCTTCAAAGTAGTCAGTACCAAGATCTCTTGTGAGACCAACACTGACTGCTTCCTTGACCATGTCCTCAACCGGACCGTAGTCACCCTTCTCTAAAAGATCAGCAGATGAAAGTATTGCCTGTTCCAGTGCCTTGTGTCTGGAGAATGTTTCAAACTCGTCTAGCAACCAGTTGAAGTGTGCTGGATCTAGATCCTTCGCTTCTTTTAATTGTATTTCGTGTTCCGCATTTATTTGTACAACTTCTGGCATCACCTTGTATTCGTCCATGTAGTCTTTAACAAACTTTGCGATGGGCTGTAACTTACGATCAAACGATTTAGGATTGAATATGTTCTGTGCCCTAGCAAATGATTCAGCATCTGCTAATAACATTTCAATATACAATTTCTGTACATCGAATGAATAGTTCTTAGCCTGGTGTTCCGGTTCGTTGTTATTGTAGTCAGCCATTGTTATATTATACTTGATTTTTTTAAATATCGCTATCTTTTATAAATTTTAAAAATAATTTACCAAACGTTTGGTGATAATTTTCATCCCAGTGTTCGTTATCTAGTCCAACTCCTGCTTCTATTGTTTTAGCATAATTTGAAAAACCATATTTTCCGTCTACTAGAAAAATCTTAGTCCAGTCGATAGTTTTGTACAAGCTATCCCTAAATTTACTAACACTTCCACCAGCTTTTTCTTTTTTTCTAAAATCAACCATGGTAAAGTAATAGTTGATATTATTGCTTATGCAAAAGCTCTGGCAAAACAATATATTTTTTAAAAACAAAATTTCTAAAAGATTATCGTCAAAATATTCTGCAATTAATTTTTTATGCTTGTCTTCGAACTTGATCGCTAATTGTTTTGCTATCCAATTTTCCTTGCCATTGTCTGACACAGAAATGTTAAAATTGTGACTTGCACTAAAATTGTAACCGGATCTAGTAACATGTAATCGTTCTGGGTATGTGAACATTATAAGTGCAGTATCGTTCTTCGATACATGTCTGATTAATTTCAATGATATTATATCATTTGAACACCCAGGATATGCAAAATTTTTTATGTTTTTTTTTTGAAACATATAGTATGGCCACGAAGAGTGGCTGTGTTGTTCCCATGGTTTCTCCATACTGCAATCTTTTAAACCGTCACCGTATGTGTGAGAATCACCAAAAACACAGATGTTATTACCCATACATTTTTCTCTTTAAATCTATTTTCAGTTTGCTTGTCTCTGTTGTTTTTAATATTGATTGTACAGTAAACAGCCTACCGTATTTTGACACAGCATCGGCCACATCTCCGACCGTTTTATCCCATTCTGGAAAAGCAACACCCCATCCAAATTCCGTCGCTTGATTCACTAATTTCTGTCCTGGAGCATCTCTATCTGGCACTACTATGATCTGTCTGCCTAGCCCTTCTATAAGCTCTCGCTGTGTATCATTTATCTCTGATCCTAATATGCTCACACCAGAAACGGTGATTGCATCAAATGGTCCTTCTGTCACAAGCACAAACTTCCTCGACCAGTCCTGGGCATCCATGTTAAACACATAGCCAGGCTGTACGTCCGTGTAGTATTTGACTTTGTCAGACTGTTCAAACATCCTGCCTGTGAATCCCACTATGTCTCCTCGCCAGTAGAACGGTATCAGTAATCTTTTATCCACGTCCCAACTCTTGTTTGTGGAATACATAAAGTCATACCAGTCAGCACCTATGCCTCTTCCTTCTAAATACTTTAATAAATTATCAATAGAAGATGTCTCATCAGCTGACAACAGATTGCCTAACATCTTCTCCAACCAAATTTCTAGCTTCCTTGCACCGTTGGGTAATTCTCTTTTGTTGAATGTGACAAATTTCTTCTTCTCATATTTTACATCACCTTCCTCTTCACGCATGGCCTCTATGGCCATCTTCCTTATGGTGTCATCTGCAATTCCTATGTAGCCCATGAATGTTCTCATCTTCTGATTCAGCTTACGTCCTGTGACATAGTTTGCTTTGAACCCACAATTGAAACAATGGAAAGATATAGTTCCATCGGCACTGGTCATTATACCACCACGCTTCTTCTTGTCCGCCGACTCTCCGTTGTGTACACAACATGGTGCATTGAAGCTTATCCACCCACTAGGTGTCTTCTTTCGACCTGTAGGCAGGGAAGTCAGAATTGTATTCTGTATTAAATTCATTAACTATATTTTACTGTCTAAATAGGATTTTGTCAACTAGGCCGGTATTGTCAGGATTGTTATCCCATGTAAATCTTACACTTTGATATACACCTGTGAAGTTGAAATTGGTAACAGCAGTTGAGCTGGTAAATTGATTTGTTGAAGTTGCCTCTCCGTCCATGATAACATCAAAATAGTCTGATGCAGTTGTTGGACTTGTTGACATTGTTCCTTGGACCTTAAGTGACCCTGTGAAATCTTTAGTGTACACTGCGATAGTGTGTAATGCTTTGTTATTGTTGATACCGGGTCTAGCATCAACGTTACTTGATGTATTTTCAAGCGATTTAGTATCGCCTACGGCTGTAAAATTTGTTATAGATTTACTGGCTGTGAATTGTGCATAAGCACCATCTAGCAGTTCGATAGTACCAGAGGCTGAATATCCTGTGTCAGCATATGTAACTTCTCTACTTCCGTCTGCTTTGACTTCACGCACTGCAAAGCTGTAGAACTTGGCATCTAATGGTAGTAAATCACCTTCTGTTATTGTGGTACTAGCGTCACCTCTCGTGCTGATAGTAGATCCGTCATCTAAAATTGTTAATGTCTTTGTTATGACAGCTTTCTTTGATTCGGTGTCGATAACTTGCATTTCGTACGTTTTTGCTGTGATATCCTGTGCTTTCTGATCCTCGTTTTTAAACGTGAATGAGACCGGGTTTGATACCCCTCTGTGTAATGTTAACCGTCTATCGTACACTTTTGAGTTCCTTCCGTGATAACCACTTATGTAGGCGATTACCAAGTTGTTTATTAAATACCTTTGTACTGTTTGCATAATACATATTTAACAGTATTTATAGATAGATTATGAATGAGATTTTTAACACATTAAGAGACAAATTCCCTTTCTTGAGCCTTATACGAAAAGGAGACCTAGAATATGTGGGTATAGTACAGAATGAGGACACTAACGTGATCAGTTTTTATGACTATGGTAGATTAATGAATCCCCAGGACAAGATGACATTTTTGAAATATGGTGAAAGTTGGTGGCATGAATCAAACAGAAAAATACCAATTAACATATTTCTTAAGGGAGACTTCCGTTACTTCCGTACAACATTGGTTACCTTGAATGCCAAAGATATTGAGATAGTGCATGGACCAACTGTGAGACTTTCTGATATTTCAAAAAAGAGGGTGAAGAGACGAACTATTCAATTGGTTAGACGTCCCGTTTAACTTTTAGCTTTTTCAATATACTTTTTATAATATATCGTCAATGGATTGTCTGCTTGATAAGGACAATCATGTGAAGGCATCTTGTATGTCTTCTTTTTAAGTTTTTTGGGATTTTTCTTTTTAAGTTTCTGATGTTGCATCAAAACTATATTTAGCTTTGGTCAGCAAATTCATCTGCACAATAATAGCTTGGGCATAAGCAACAGCATGTGACTTCTTGAAGAAATAAGATCCGTCTGTAGGTTTGACCCATACTTCCTTTACTATCTCCTCCCACTCCTTGTACATCAGCTGTCTCTTGGCAGGACGTATGATTGCAAGTACAGCCGCCAGTTGTTCAACGGTCCTTGGATCTAGCTTGGACACTATGTTGTAATGGCCATTTAGGTGGAAAAGGTTTTCAACCACTTTTGGATCTTTCAACATATCCCAATCAGGTTCCTGTATCATTAGTTCAACTAGTTCTTGTTCTGACTTGACTTCTTTGTATAGATTCACATTAAGGCAGTCTATCTTGAAATATCCTCTATCCTCTGCATTCTTGTAATCTAGTGATGCATGTCCTGTGACCGGATGCTCCGGTACAGCATGGAAGTACACTCCCGTCTTGTGTTTCTCCGTCTTGTCACCTTTGATTATAGATGCAGGTGTGTGCTTGAACAGTTTTAATGTTCCGTCTCTGTCAAAAAAATCGATATCTACATCAGGCATTAGTGTACACTTCCTCTATCTTTTGTATTGCGTTTGATGAACTCCTCACTAGAACCTGGTTGTAATAAATCTATTATATCTAGTAATGCTCTGTATCCTGCACTGTTTATCATTGCTGTGTCCATTTTTGGTACTATAATTTTTCTTATGTCTCCGCCTTTGCTTATTATAACACAACTGTCACCATCCACGAAGTCTAATTCATCTGACTCATCTAATTCTATTCTAGACAATTTTTGCCTCCTTGGCTGTGTCCTGCACCAGCATATGATCAGCTGGAAAACTTCTAAACTTGTTTGCCCAATACTCTGGATTTATAAATCTCTGTGTCATCTGTAATTGTTCGTCGCTAAACGATTTTAACATTTTTTTCCCTGCGTTGCAACCTAGCAACAACCATGGAGTTATTTTTCCTTGTTGAATATGTTGCACTGCCCTGTTAGTGTTGACAAGTCTGAAGTAATCAGACCATTGTGCATTCTGCTCTGTAGCCCAGTCCATCATAGTTGCGATACTTCTCTGTAACGCCGCTTCAACTGGTTCACCTTTCAGTGCATCAATCAGGTATGCTTCGTACAAGTCATCTCTCGCCCAGTGATCAAGTTTGATCTTTGAGTGTAACACATAGTCTATGTATTTGTCCGGGTACAATGGGTTGATGTACATGATGTATCGGCCAAACTTAACAAATGCATTGTAATAGGCGCTGTCAACAAAATCGTCGTACGTCCTGGGTTTACTGTTGTGCTGATGTATCTGATAGAATCTTTGGAACACCATGAAAGCGTTCACTACCCATTTCTCATCTCGTTGTAGATGTCTTCTCTTTGGTTCACAAAGGTGTACTTGTAGTGTTCTTTCCTTTGCAAACGTTTTGCCACAGTAGGTACATTTATTTAGATTGGATGCCATGTGCCTCTATCAATTCCTCTAGTTCTTTGTCAGTGATAATTTTGTCTAGTACTTCCAAGTCTGTTTCTTTCCAGTTAGGATATATCTGCATAAGTTTCTTTAATGATTTGTTCGCCACACGTTTCATTGGTTTGATCCATGGATGGAACTGTTGTGTCTCAGCACCACACATAGCAGTCAGTATCCATAATAGTTTTTTATGTTTTGATCCTAGTGTGAAGCAGTGTTTATTAACACATTCATTAACCATTTCAATGTAGTGTTCGACATAGAACGGATCCTTCGATGATACACTTGAAACATATCTCATCAGCATATAAGGTGAGTATAATGACCTCTCATGGTCATCGATCCTATCAAAGTAGTCTTTGTTTCTAAAGTCTACTGCCTTAAGTCCATTACGTAATTCAAAAAACTTTCTTTTACTTTTTTCTACTGGCATATTTTAATCCAAACATTGTACATTCCTTAGGAGTTACAAATGTTAATTGTAATTTCTTATTCATATGTTTCATACCTGAAACTTGTAGTTTAGTTTTGCTTAACCAGTCAAAGAAGTCCACCGGCCAATTCTTATCCATCCAGATAGGTGTACCTTCTATAAGCATTATGGGTGCTTCAATCTTTATTGATTTTCTACCAGACGTCGCCATAGTCCACCTGTTCGCACTGTCTTGAAATATCTTTTACAAAATAAGCACAGATGGGTTTAGGTCCATTGGTCAACGGAACTGCTAACATCTGTCCTGATTTAATTTTTGGGAAGTACCATTTGACTTCTGTGTATATGTCTACAACATCTATGGGATAGAAGTCCGGCTTTGGACTTGACAGTGGATTGAATGTGAATGCATCAAAGCCTCTATCATTTAAACTTGTTATAGGTAACACGTGCATCTCTGGTTGTCCCTGCTCTCCTATTAACATCTTCCAGTCTAGTGGCATCTTAATCTTCCATCCACCAATTTCCAGTACTGCCGCTGGTGCATTGAAGCTTTCTAAAAATATTAAAGGTATGTAGAAGAAGTCTGGATTGCCCGGATCGGAATTGTCGAGTACTGCAAATCTCAGTTGTTCGTCTACCCACTCAGGTATCTTCTCTAATTTAAATGGTCTGTTTTCAAGTGTAAGGATTTTCATAATTTACTTTCTCTATATTATACGGGTAATTGGCCTCTTTGTAAAACTTTTTCCTTGCCCCCAAGTGTCTTTTTGCAAACTTGCAACTACTGGTAATATCCCATATCTGCACGTTCTCCTTGTCTTCGGCTTTCCTGATCCCTCTTCCTATGCTCTGTATCACACGAACAAACGACTTGCCCGGCTCTATGAGAACAAGATTAAAAATACGAGGAATGTTAATACCAACACTGGCAACTCCATATGTGGCGATAATAATTTTATTTGTTGCAGTAGATACTTCATCATATTGTTCCTTCCTATCTATGTTTTTAGTTGATCCAGATACGAAAACCGAATCCTCTAGTTGTTCCTGTAATATCTGTCCTGCCGATATTCGATCAACAAGTATTAGTGTATTACCCGATGTTGAAATATCTTTTATAGTTTTTGCTACCCATGCCATTCTAACTTTGTCTGTTGTAAGCCATTTAAGTTCTTCTGCATATGTTTTAAACATTGGATGATCCTGGGTCTGTAAAACATTTACATGGCAGTTTGCGAGTACACCTTTTTCTTGTAGTTCACTTGCTTGAATTCTATGAGTGACATCGCCTATGCTACATTTCAAACCCATAAACTCGTAGTCTGCTTTGGGTACTGTACCTGTTAGTCCCCAACGTATGCCACAGTGTGCAAAAGGCCCAGTCAACAATCTTTTAAGCACATCTGCCTTTGCCATGTGTACTTCGTCTATAATCACTGTGTTGATTCCTTTTATTGCTTCTGCGAATGCTTCTGAGTGTTCGTCTTTGCTTTTCTTCTCTAATACATTTAGTGATTGCCATGTTGCGATAGTATTAAATCTGCCTAGCTCTTTCCTGTCTCCGTAGTACACACCTACATCTAATTCACAAGCAACAAAGTCCTCCTCAGTCTGTGTAACTAGACTTTTGTTTGGTACTATTGTTAGTGTACGTCCATAAGGTTCGACCAGTTGGCATAGTGCCGCAGTAATAATTGTTTTACCTGCTCCTGTGGCTATCTCTTGTATGCACTGTGGATTTTCTATAAATTTGTTTATCGTTTCAACTTGATAATCTCTTAACTCAACAGACTGTCCTGCCATTGGATGCGTAGTGGGCCATTTTATATGACCTAGATAATCTTTGTCCACTGCTTTAAATTCAAAGTTATGTTGCTCTCTGTGATCTTCAAATTCCACATACACTCCTCCATCCTCTAGTATAGGAAGTATTTGGTCAACTAGATTTAGGTATGTAGTGCCTCCCAATCCAAAGAATGATATCTTACCGTCCCATCTGCCTAGCTTGACTGCTGGGAGATGTCTTGCATATGGTATTTCGTATTTGAATTTGTTAGACAGTCTCTTTCGCCATTCCAAGGAAAGGTTTTCAAATTTGACGTTTACTTCGTCTCTGATTACTAATTTACAACTACTCATAATTAAAGTTTTATTATAATGTGATCATGCCAATCCCAACTACTTGGCTGATTACTTACATAATACAACTTTTTTGGAAGATTCTCAAGAAGTCTTTTTAGATTATCTGTCCCGGCCGCATAGTAACCACCACCCAATGCAACTAACGAAGCTTTTGGTTTTATTTTACTCTTGATCATTGCTCTCGGTATCCTGTTCCTCACAAATATAACTTTGGTTTTTTTGTTTATGAACTTGAACTGTTTGCTCATTTGATGTAGTTCAAAAAGATTCTCAAAGAAATCCCTGGATGTATTGTTGTTGATCATCATCTGTCTCTGGCTTAAATTTTTACTTTCTAAATCTTTCATGTACACAGGTTCTTTAACGTCAAAACCCCACGAGCACTCTGTCAGTATGTCTATACCGTTAGCCTTGAATGCGTTCATCCACTCCCAGAATTCCTCTACCTCATCTTTTGTATTCATTTCGCCACTCACAGGCATCATGATTGGAAAGCAATTAAGTTCTAATAATCCTTTAACAACTTCGTTTTTGTTAAACCCAGTGGAGTCAATCCATAACTTGTGATAGTTGTTGTGTGCTACCTTTTGACCTATTGTTGTTTTGGCTGTCACACTAATACCAGTCGTTGATACATCAAAATTTTTTAACGAATCAACTTGTTCCAATGCCGACTTGTGTTTCAAATTTTTATCCCAATATTCTTGCAAACTTTCCGATGCATTATCTAAAATAATTTCTCCTGCTATCAGTCTTGCAGTTGGCTTTCTATGACCTATTATTTCTTTTTTAATCTCTTCGTAATCTGTTAATAAGCTGTCATCACTAAACTTGAAATTATATCTCACGGCTATCAGTGTTAGGTAGTAGGCAGTTACGTCACTGTGTTTGAATGTCCATTTCTTTGCCTCACCGTCATACAGTGCGTAACCTCCTGGTAGGTCTCTTTTATCCTTCACTAATCTAATTAATGTTATTATCTTCTTGTTGTATGGGAATCGTAATTCTATTTTTTCCTCATTGTCGTCATCGATGAATTTTTCTATGCTCTTGTCAAAACTAATTACTCTGAACTCGTCCTCGTATACGGGTTTGTCTAGCAACGATTTAATGTCCATGCCGTGTGCCTGGAACTTGGTCAGGTATCTTTTAAGTATTACCAGTGCTAATCTGGCCTGTTTCTCTGTCCACACATATTGGGATTCAGCTAGTGATCTTACTGTCTCTTGGTCCTTGGGGTGGGGCTTGATATGGGCTTTTTGGGGATCTGACCAGAAATAATCATTATATGCTAGTATTTTAAGTGCTTCGTTAATAGTTTTTGGCAAATCTGTGTGCATATTGTCCATGTGTTTTTAGATAATTATTATTATAGTGTAGCATAATTGGTAAATTTGTCAACCATGAAGAAAATAAAAAAGAAAACATACAGCCAAAGGAAAGCATTGCAGATCAAGTTAGAGAATACGCTGACTAGACGCAAGAACATCACAGGCTTCAAACCCTCGGTAACACTGGCCAACTCTTGGTTCAAGCACCTGAATTTAGGATTGTTCAATAATAAATTACCAACTGTTCCACTTTATATTCTCAGAATGACTAACGACTGGGGTAGATGCTGGGCTAATTGGGATAATAGGAAGTGTAGAAAAGGCACATATGACCAAAGTGTGATTCCTTATGGTAAATGTGAGATTGACTTTGCTATAGAACTACATTCAAACTATCCTACATGGAGAGACTTTATTGAAACATTAGCACACGAGATGGTACATTTATATCAGATGACTATATTAAAAGATCCTTACTCTAATCACAATGCTAACTTTTTTGCTTTCAGAAACAAATTTAGATTAGCTGGATTAAATCTTTCCCGAACCGGCTAACACTGTATCTTCAAATTCCTTATAACTTATTATAGAACTGTTACCCATGTCTGTACCTGTCTGTACATTGTGCATGTACTCCGGCGGATCGTTATGTACTATGATGTAGTTGATATAAGGTCTCATCTTAAGCAGGTCACGGAATTGTTTTAACCAACCGTCAAATATTGTATCGTTATGTCTCTCTCCATAATTCTCTGTGTCTTGATATATGTTGTTCAGTTGATCCTTACCAAACTCTCTGAAGTCGTAACCTAACAAGTATATGTTCTTGTGTCCGTGAACCCCTGCTGTCCATAATGCTTGGTTACCACATATCCAATGTGGATTGTTTGGGATCAAGTGTAGGTGTGATGGCCCACCCTTTGGATAGCGATTGACTTCTAATGATGGTGTGTAGTGTATGCATTTCTCATATACTTTCTCTTTGACCATCTCTAAGGTTATTGGAGAGTCTATCGAAAAGATGTAGTCTGGG
>Ga0308007_10000995_pt1 | contig 12586 bp, 15 predicted proteins | sample Neamet71_FD_203152 | JGI IMG/M metagenome (GOLD analysis project Ga0308007, IMG submission 203152) | Marine microbial communities from water near the shore, Antarctic Ocean - #71 | ecosystem: Environmental > Aquatic > Marine > Unclassified | place: Southern Ocean | collected 2014-06-07
GTGCTGAGTGGGTCTATATAGTGTGTGTTATATGTGTACTGACCATACGGCCGTGGGTATAGCACAGTGGGGATACTGTACTATACATTGGAGGGAGTCTAGCTAATCCTATACATGATGTATAACACTATAACAATGCCCAAGAGGACTTGATAGTTGGACATTACTCTTCAATACCGAACCCATCAATGCCTGGTCGTAACACATCATGTACGGCACGACCCTTATCGTTTAGAGTTAGTTGAACAGTACGTAACGCATCGTTAACATCAAAGGCTTTAACATATACATGTTCGAACGCTTCTTCATTGTCGTGGATGTTACGTGTCTTAACATGATATAGCTGTTGGAAACTTGATGGATCCATTGCGCTCTCTACTGGACTAACTAACGGTGTATTCAAATTGCTCATATAACTCCTTGGTTGTTATTGTTTATACTAGTATTATACAGCGAAACATCTTGGTTGTCAACCTTTATTATAGTAGTATAACCACAATAATAACAATGACTCGCTACTATACAGGATCGTGCGAGGCAATGTAAGCATCGCATAGTGCATCGAATGCAGCATAGAACGCATCATCACTACCAAAGCGACCACGATGTGAGGCATAACAATCAGCGTCCACATAGTTCCATTCCGGGTCTCCATTGTTACGTAAGTTCGTTGGATCTAATACTGCCATATCAAACTGTGACTTCAAATTACCCTTGTTCATTCACTACTCCTAATTGCTTAACTGTTATATACATTATACAATAAAACCTTGCGCGTGTCAACCAATAGTTCTTACAATCTAGGCATTAATATCGCGAACGCAGTGAGCCAAAACCTCCCTCATATATAGAGATAATCTTGATATAAGTATGATCACACTATACAGGAACTTAGATACACTATACAGTATTCCACTATACACTATTACAAGTCAATATACACTATACAGGAACTTAAAGAATACACTATAACCACTATATAACAGTATATACACACTAGTAGAGATCCTACTATACAGGAACTTAGATGGTGTCCATACACTATAGATAAAACAGTGCTATCAGACTGGTGATGCTATGATGATCGATTGAACCAACTCAGTTATACATGGCAACACAGTAGACTACAGTGGGTGTCTGATCTACATCGAGCCTCATGCCAACCACTGGTTTAGAGAATTAGCCATGAATATTGTGGTATATTAGTGGAATAGTGGTGGATTACAGTAGAATATAGTAGTTTTTACAGGGTCTTCGACTGTGACCACGGGTGATGCCAACCACTGGTTTAGATAATTTCTGCACCTTTTATCACAATGCCTGCGTATAGTGATCATATCGTTAAGGGCACTTCTGCAAAGCAGAATGAACCGTGTATACTATATCAACTACTCTTTAATAGTTCTTATAGTGATTATATTGATTCTTTAATTGTTTCTTTACTGTATGCGTATAGTGTGTATTCTTCCTATAGGGTATTACTACTGTATAGTGTGTATAGTGTGTATGGAGTTAAGTTCTCGTATAGTAGGATGTATAGTTTATTGTCTTCTTCTCTATATAGTATCAAAAACTAAGCGCGTATAAGTGTGAGAATGCAACAGTTTAATGCGCATAAAAGTGTAGGCATATTTAATATAATATGTTATACTGTATAGCAGGAATTATTTGTGATGTGCATAAAATTATCGCAACACAGCTTTGGCTGCATGCTGCTTTTTTATAGTAGGGCGCGCTGAGGTTTAGGTCTATAACGTTAGTAGTTAATTATGCATAAATACTAGCATGATAAACATACTGATTCCCATGTGTGGACTAAGCAAACGCTTTACTGACGAAGACTATTATACTGTTCCTAGGTTCTTATTGGACGTTGATGGGATGCCTATGTATGTTGCAGCAGTGTTAGCATTAAAGATGACTATACCACATCAGTTATACTTTATAGTAGATGCTCACGCTAGCACAGCATTTAATTTAAACGATGATATAAACAGTCATTTCCCTAGTGCAGTTGTAATAGAAGTAGTGGGACCTACACGTGGACAAGCGGAGACTGTATTACTATCAGCACCCTCAGTTGATATTAATAATCCTAGCTTAATTATTAGTTGTGATAGTATATTTGATTATGATGCAGTTAATTATATGAGTGTACTAGAGAGCGGAACAATAACAGGAAGTCTACTAACGTTTGAACAAAGCCTAGCAGATCCTCAGAGGACCTATGTAGACTATGGACTAGACAATGCAATTAGTCATGTAGCCGCTAACATTCCATTTAGTAATACTCCTATTGTAGGCACCTATCACTGGGCAAATAGTATAGAGATGTACAAAGACCTAGTTGATATGATTACTAGAGAAGACTCAGTAGACGGTGAATATCAAGTGTGTCCAGCAGTTGAACACAGTGCTAGTAAGCTTAATTCAACGTGGATTGCTTATCAAGTTAGGGATATGATGCCGTTGAGAACACCCAAAGACTACGAACTGTATACGTTAGGCAGTTAGGAATTAAAAGAAACCAATTAAATGGAAAACATAAAAACAATAATATTTGACTTTGATGGTACACTAGCAGACTGTAAAGAACTACATCAAGATGGGTTTCGTGCTGCAATTGCACTAGTTTGCCCACTTGCAGTGTTCACAGATGAGGAAGTAGAAGGTCGTCCAACACGTGAAAAGATACGTATATTACATGCCAAAGGATATGAGTTTAACGGAGATAAGTTAAATCAAATTAAGCAATCACATACGCAAGCACATTTACATGAATACATAATATACAACGTGGAGTTATGTGCAGAGATGCATAGACTTGAAGATGCAGGCTATCAATTAGCCGTTGCAAGTAATGCAACTGAATTGTTTGTACACGCTAGCTTAGACTTGTTGCAAATTAAAGATCTATTTGTTAAGATTAACACAGCAACAGACTTTCCAGCAAAGCCAGACACAACTACGTTCTTAGACATAGTTGAATATACTAACAGCACACCAGAAACTACACTGATATTTGAAGACAGTCCAGTTGGAATACAATGCGCAATCGCGAGTGGTTGTGTTGTGATCAGTGTAATAAACAGCGCAGACACGCTGTCCAAACTACAACACATAAGGAAATAAAATGTTAAAATTAATAATGCCTATGGCAGGCAACGGCAGTAGATTCGATGAACTTGGCTATACTGTTCCTAAGCCCATGATACCAGTTAATGGAGTTCCGATGTTTGTTCACAGCGAGCGATGCATTGGACTTGAATTTGATGAACGTATCTTTATTGTGCAAAAAGCACATAACTTACGAGAAGACATATTAGAATGGTATCCAGACGCTACAGTAGTTGAAATTAATGACTTGACAGATGGCACAGCATGTACTATAATGTTAGCAAGGGAACATTTCGAAGAAGAAGGATGCAGTATATTCATTAGTAATTGTGATCAACACACTGAATGGAATTTGCGCTCAATGCATAGTGTGATAAACGATGATAAGATAGTTGGCGCAATTAGTGTATTTCATTGCCCTGAGAAGGATTCTAAATGGAGTTATGCAGCTATAAATGAAGAAAATGGAGTATTAGCTGTAGCAGAAAAGATTGCTATAAGTGAGTGGGCTACTACAGGCTGGTACTATTGGAAAAATAGTCAGCAGTTTATTGAAAGCGTTGAACGAATGATTGATATGAACGACAGAGTAAATGGAGAGTTTTATACATGCCCTGTGTTTAATTACACAATAGCACTGTTACATGATACGTATATTGCTGCTATTCCTGTTACATCAATGATAGGCATAGGCACTCCAGAAGACTTAGAAAATTTCTTAAACAAATAAAGGACAGGGTGTATGGATTTTATTGCACACAGAGGCAATTACCAAGGACGTGATAGTACACGTGAGAACACACAGGAATATATGAATGAGGCAATTGAAGCTGGACATCATGTAGAAGTAGACGTACAACTGTTAAATGGAGTGCTGTGGTATGGACACGATAATCCACAGGCATGGGCAGATGAGAAGTTTCTAGCCAAGCGTGAGGTAATTGTACACGCTAAAACAATTGAATGTATTCCACCATTGATGCACATTGATGCACACTTCTTCTTTCATGACCAAGATGATTGCACACTAACAAGTAATGGATGGGTATGGTGTTACCCAGGTAAGCACGTACAGTGCAGTAAAGGTGTATGGTTAGATTTACACAACAAACCATTACCAGACAACATACCTGCTATTAGAGCGATATGCGGCGATGATGCCGCAATAATGAATAGAGTTAATATAAATGAATAATCATATTAGATGGGGAATTACAGCAGACGCACACGATGCAGCCCTTGCAGTATTTAAAGGTAACGACATTGCATTCGCTGCACACGCAGAACGAAGCAGTGGTAAAAAGAATGATGCTTATTTAAATGAATCTTTAATTGCACAAGCATTAGAGTTTGGTGAACCAACAGAGGTACACTGGTACGAGACTCCGTGGTTAAAGAAGATGCGTCAGCTACGTGCAGGCCAATACAGCACAGCATTTAATAAACCTAGCCCAAGTAAGACACTGTCAGCCCTTGGAATAGACAATCATGTAATTAATCATAGGCATCATGCTAGTCATGCCGCTGCAGGCTATTACACAAGTCCGTATAGAGATGCCGCAGTACTAGTAATAGACAGCATAGGTGAGTTTGAAACACTTACACTGTGGGAAGGACGAGACCGTACATTAAAGAAACGATTTAGTCAAAGCTACCCAAACAGTCTAGGACTGTGGTACAGTGCAATGACACAGCGCATTGGATTAAAGCCAAACGAAGATGAATATATATTAATGGGATGGGCAGCAGTAGGCGATCCTAACAAATATAAAGATAAGATATACAATGATTTCATTGTGCCCATGAAACGAGGCGAGATGAGTGTTAAATTTAAACGTAACTTACACAGAGGATGCCGCGACTGGGCACCCGAGTTAAACAGTGTACAAGACTACGCAGACATTGCAGCAGGCGTTCAAGCAGTGTACGAAGAGATATTTACACATTTATGTGTTGAGGCATCGTTGTTAGTTAACTCAAAGAACATTGTACTAATGGGCGGTTGTGCATTAAATTGTGTTGCTAATAGCATTGCACATAAGTTCTTTAAAGGTGTATGGATTATGCCTAACCCAGGCGACGCAGGCAGCAGCATTGGGTGTGTATTAGATCACACACGTGAGTTTGTAGAGTTTAATAATCCATATCTAGGTTACAACATCCCAGGCAGCTACCCAGTTAATGCTGCATTAAAAGAATTACAGAACACAGGCATGGTAGGAGTAGCAAGTGGACGTGCCGAGTTTGGTCCACGTGCATTAGGTAACAGAAGTTTGTTAGCTGACCCACGCGGCAAATCAATGCAAGATTTAGTTAATACAGTTAAGCAACGACAAGCGTTTAGACCATTTGCTCCAGTCATTAAAGAAGAATACTTACACGAATACTTTGACATGCCACAGGGTGTACACAGTAGTCCGTTTATGCAGTTTGTGGGTCGTACAAAACGTCCTGACTTATACCCTGCAATTACACATATAGATGGAACAAGCAGAGTACAAACTGTTAATAAGATTCAAAATCCAGGACTGTACAACTTGTTAGACAAGTGGCAAGCAGAAGGTAATGGACCAATGTTACTTAACACTAGCCTAAACATAAAAGGTGAGCCAATGGTAGACAATGAATTGGATGCAAAACGCTGGACAGAACAGTATAACGTAACAGTTGTTACAACGGATGATAAGTGAAACTCCTTGTACTAGGATGCAGTTACAGCAGAGGAAGCTATGGCTTTAACAATAATGACGAAGAGGAATTAACTAGTACTCATAGTTGGATTGATGCATTACAAAATGATGCAACTACAATTACACATTACACAGGCTACGGAGTAGGGTATTTAAATTGGCTACAAGCAATTGAAGATGGACCGTTAAGTACTGAGCTAGATACATACGATGCATGCATCATACAAGAAAGCATAGAGCCTAAGTTTTTATTAACACAAGATTCATTATGGGCTCGTACTACGCTAGGTAATATAGTTACACATGAATTAACAGAAGACAGTGTAATACTAAGCAGAGGACTACAGCATAGACCTGCATTACAACAGCAATTACATAGCAATTGGAATTTAGACTTAACTGACAATGCAGTTGATTACTTACACAAGCTAGCGGCCACTGATATGTTACCAAGTCTTGTTAAAGCTGCATGCAGTCATATTAATAATATACTACAACGTAACAACATTCCAACATGGGTAATAAAAACACACAGTCATGTTGACTATAAATACCAACATACACACGCACAATATTTAAACATGTCAGCATTGTTTGACGCTGTTGGCAAACATAAAGAATTAGTAAATATACTAAACAACAAAGGTGACCAAGGCCACTTTACTAAAGCAGGCCAACGCCTGCTAGGCGAACACGTACTTGACGCATGGAATAGGAGAAACTACAATGTGGAACCCAGTTAAATGGATTAAAGATATAATCGAAGAACGCAAATATAGAAAAGAATTAAAGAAAAAGCTAGAAGAAATGGCAAAGAAAGATCCTTTTATATACGACTAAAGATTGACAATGCATGATTGATCATGTATAATAGTACAGATAGTATAATAAAGAGTTTAATTAATGAATATTAAAATATTTAATCGTTTACAAGAGATGCTTAAAGCGTCACCTGCACTGTTGATGAATCCACAGAGCTTAAAGGTAGCAATTTCAGCTACATTTGACGTAACAGTAGACGCAAAAGCAAACAGTATAGTTGAGTTAACTAATACAATAGACACCCTTGTACTAGAGCAATACTTTAGTAAAGTTTGGCAGCCACAGACAAAGAAATACAAGTACAGCGGGTTAAGTATAATTGATGAAATTAATTCACTTGAGCCCGCTAACGTACTAGACTTAGGCTGCGGATACAATGAGTTCAAAGGCAAGATTAATAATCTAATAGGAATTGATCCATACAACACACGAGCTGATGTTAACAGCACAATAATGGATTATGTTGTAGATAAAGACAAAGAATATGATGTTGTTATCAGCTTAGGCAGTATTAACTTTGGAAGCAGTGATAAGATCTTAATGGAACTGTCACATGCAATTGAACTTACATCAGACAAAGGATTACTATTCTTTCGTGTTAACCCAGGCAAGATGCACACTGCACCAGAAGCTGAATGGATTGACTTCTTTGAATGGACACCAGAGTTTATTATTAATGCAGCCAATGCATTTGGTTGTATGGTCGTTACTATACGTCAAGACAACGGACGTATATTCTTTGTATTAAAGAAACGATAGTTAATGCAACTTGAATCAGATTACGTACAAGAGCTAACGCTACAGTACGACATCAAAAAACTTCAACAAGAAGTAGATGTGTTAGAGTTAGAGCCGTACTTTAAAGAACTTAAAGAGACTGAAACTGACAGTTGGTTCGCTGGCCCAGAGACATGGTTAATTGCAAGTGTCCCACTTCAACCTGATTCAGAAGTAAACAATATATGCGAACAATTACGAGAATTACTAGGAACAAACGAGATAGAAGTATTGACGTTTACTCAAGAAGCAAATACATCAGTTCCAGTACATTCAGATAAATTACCCAGTGATATATTAAATATTGGGTCAACTACTAAAGTAAAGCCTATTAAATGTGCAGTAAATATACAATTAGTTTCTCCCACTGGTCCTATAAATTTCCCAACGTATGGGCTTATCACTTACAAATGTGCTTTGCTAAATATCATGAAAGAACATAGTGTTCCGGCATTCCCTACAGAGAGAAAGTTTGTAAAGTTTAAGATATTAGATATATCATATAAACAAGCACTTCAAAATTATAGACAATACATGGCGGATAACGAATGAACCAGATAAAAGACTTTACTGAATGTGAGATGTTGGATGAGGCGCAACGTATACTAACCGATGGCTTTACTTTACATTATGACCAACAGTTCACTCAAAAAGAATTAGTTGACTATTGCAGACGAATAGGAAGCACTGACGATGATATGCTAGGGTACATGAAATTCAATCCTAGTGATAATCCAGATATATCAATCGTATCTCCTAAACCGGATATGTTACTTGGACATTGCGATTTACATTGGCATTCAAATGGAACAGTACACCATGTTGTTGACAATGTGTGGGAACACAAAGAATGGTTAATTTGTTTGTATTGTGTGGAATATTGTCCTGATACTGTTTTATCAGTGAGTAATAATCGTGATGCATTTTTAGACTTGCCGGAAGAAGAAAAAGAATGGTGGCGTGGAGTCGAAGTGCAACTAAACAATCAAGGTGGAAGTATAATGGGCAAATATTGGAACCCACCTAAAAATAGTGGAAAGGTTGCCGAAACTGCACGAATGGGCGAATATATACAAGCACCTCCGCATTCGGGCGATGAAAGAATGCCAGTTGTAAACAAACATCCAGTTGGCGGCGAAGAATTCTTATATTGGCAACCACCATTAATAAGCAAAGCGTGGCACAACGGCAAACAGATAGAAATAGAACCATTACAAGAAAAGTTTGATTCTGTTATCAATAGAACAAAATATATCAAAGACATTGTTTTTAGACCAGGAGACATATTAATTATGGACCAGTTTTATACTCTACACCGCCGTTCGCCAATATTAGATAAAAACAGAGAACTATGGAGAGTAGCAATAGACTATACACATTCCATAGATAGAAAAAATTGAAATGAAAAATTTAACAGACTACACCGACATAGAATTAAAAGACGCAATGTATCAATTAGCAATTAATGGATATATATTGTTGCATGACCAAGAATTTACTAGACAAGAGTTAGTTGATATCAGTCAGCGTATTGGCGATACAAATGATTCAAATCCATCAATGGGACACATGCAGTTTAATCCAGAAGACACCCCGGATCTTTCTCTAATTACATCACAGCCCACTGGTACTGACCCACATGGAATGTTTGGTCCATCAGATTTATTATACCACCATGACTTTGGAGTATGTCATTTTGGTGAATTTAAAGAATTGTTAACAGGATTATATTGTGTGGGTTCGTGTCCTGATACTGTATTAAGTTTAATGAACACGCAAGTTGCATTTAATTATCTATCAGAAGAAGAAAAAGAATGGTGGCGCAATGTTAAAACACAACTCAATCAAGGTTCACATGGAATATATGGAACACCTGAAGAACATGCTAGAGATCCTAGTTTAAACAATTATAAAGTTTTTAAACACGTTGACGAAAGACAAAATGTAATTAATATACATCCATACACTGATAAAGAAATTATGCTATGGCAACCTGCATTCCTTGACAAAGCATGGTATAAAAACGAACCAATTGATATAGAAGAACTAAAAGATAAGTTTTGGAAAGACTTGTATAAAGGAAGAAACATAACTGATTTTGTTCTCAGAGAAGGCGACTTTTTAATATGTGACCAATTGCTCACGTTACATAGACGTTCTTGGGTTAAAAGTGTTGATAGAATGATTTGGCGAACAGCGTTCGATTATACTAATATACTAGGGCCTAATAAATTTTATAATGAAAGTATAGAAAAACTAAAGGTAGTAAGATAATGTTAAAACAAAAACAAAAACAACTTAGTAATGATCAAATATTTCTAAGTTCATCAACAGAACAAATTACATGGGGTGAGTTACATGCTAACCTTGATGCTAAAATAGAAAGATTAAAAGAACATGGAATCGGTCCGCATGTTGTTTTCGTAGTAGCAGAAGATCAAGTTACAATAGATGATTACTTATGGATTCTTGCTAGTGTTAAGAACGGCGGATCAGCAACACAAGCAGATGCTAGACAATCTAAGATGGAATTAAATGGATTAATTGCAGGCTCTAACGCAATATGTACTATTCGTAGCAACGAAATAACAATGTTAACTGACGATCTAAGTCCGTCGATCTTGCATCCATTGGAGATATACAGAGGAATGACAAGTGGAACTACAGTTAAAGAGTTCTTTGAAATGTATCCTTTCTTCTGGGATTATGAAGATCACGAAAACGCAATTGTGAATGGAGAAACATTATTAGGTTGCACAGCACACGCATCAACTCAACATTTATTTGCAGTAGCACCCGAGTTTGAAGACGATGAAAGACCTTACATACTATGTACGCATGGATTTACAGCAACATACAATCCTTACAACTTACTACGAATGTATTACGTTGGCGGTGGATTGCACTTCTTAAATTATGGCGATGATATTCCAGAGCAGATACAAAAAGCAAATCCTAATTGCTGTATCTCATATCCTATTGCAATTAAGAATATTGTAGATGCATGCCCAGATGATTTTAATTGGAGCGGTATCAAGTATTGGGAATGTTCAGGTGGACATACTCCAGAATCAGTTGTTAGAAGTATTGAGAAGAAATTTAACTTCGTATGTATGTTCAATATGATGGCAAGTACAGAAGCAGACTGTCATAGTCGTGCAGAATATAGACCCGGTGATCCAATAGAAAACTTTTATGGGTTTGTATACGATCCAGCGTTTTATAATGGTGAACTTAAATATGATGAAAATGGTGTACTTTGGTACAAGTATGGCACACGTGACTGGCAAACAGACGGCGATAGGTTTGAGAACAAAAATGGTGCTTGGTTTTACAAAGGCAGAGCATTTGATGATGTTATCTTTATGAAAGGTGGTGTTAAGGTTTACACAGGATTAGTAGAAGCATTAGCATTAGAAGTTCCAGGAGTAGAAAATGTTGCTAGTTGTTCTAAAGATGAAATACATTACGTAATGTACACGGGCAACGCGCTTGCATCAGATGTTGCCAAGAACTATAAAAATGCACAGCAATCAAAGAGACCACATGATATATATCATGTTACTGATAAACTATTTTTCGGACAAACTGATGCCACTAGGACCCCACAAAAATTACAAAAAAGACAGCTAGCAGATATTGTGTTAAATGGTGACAAAAAACACATCATAGAACATGTTAGCGTTAAATCTCACTCTGAGGTATGATTGTTAGCGACGCAGTAGAAAAACGTAAATCAATACGTGCGTACTTGGATAAGGAAGTAGACATATCTATTGTCAAACACATATTAGAACAATCAATGTTATCTCCTAGTGGAGATAATCATCAGCCTTGGCAAGTAGCAGTGTTGACTGGTGGTGCGAAAAATAATTTATGTGCTAAATTAGAAAATGCATTTATTTCAGGTAAGCAACCTGTAATGGATTATGAATATTATCCACAGGATAAAAAGTCTGAAAAGGATACTAAATGGTTTGGTAAGTATAAAGAAAATAGAAAAGCATGTGGATTAGCATTATATTCACAACTAGGCATTACTAGAGAAATGATAGAGCGTAAAGACGAACTATATGCTAAAAATTACAGAGGGTTTGATGCGCCCGTAATGTTATTATTCTTCATTGACAAAGAACTGGGCAAAGGTTCGTATTTAGACTATGGGATGTTCCTACAATCTATTATGTTGTTAGCAGTTGAAAATGGACTTGCAACCTGTTCGCAGGGTTCACTTGGAGAGTATGCTGATATTGTAAGAGAAGAATTTCCAGAATATAAAGACAAGATAGTCCTTTGTGGCATGAGCATGGGATATGAAGATACTACTAGTAGTATTAATCAGTATAGAACAGAAAGACAGAATATAAATGAAAAGGTGGAGTATTACAAATGAGTTGGCTTAAAAATGTATTAGATATAAGTGTGGACGAATTATATAAAGATTGGGATTATAATAAATGGTGTATTGAAGCAGGTTGGATGGACGGTCCTATTGCTTATGCGAACAACTGGGTAAGAGATAATTTTGAACATGGAACCGAAATGGCAGATGTTGCGTGTGGCAACGGACAAATTGGAATAGGATTTAACAACAAAGATTATGTAATTGATGGATATGATATTAATCCTAAGATGTTAAACACATTTGAATCTGTCAATTACCGTTCTACGACATTACATGATATGAACAATAATCCGTTACCCAAAAAGTACAGATGCATAACAGTCATAGGTGCTTTTAATAAATCTCATATACATTCAAGTAGTGCTAAGATGTTTGCAGAATCATTAGAGGATGATGGACTACTGATTGCCTCAGTATCAATTGTTGACAAAGAAGACCCGTTACAGTTAATGGGCTGGAGAGATCAGACCTATCTAGAAATAGTTTCTGAAGAAATTATTAAATCGTTAGTCACAATAGATGAGGGCCAAAAATATCATGTTATGACTATATTTAAGAAGAAATAACTTAATTTTGAATTGACAACATATGTTATATATGTTACAATGAATACACTTATATTATATAAGTAAAATAAACTATAATATCAATATCAATGGAGATATAATGAAAATGACTAGTAAACACATAACACGTTTCTTGAGCACGACAGCAATCATGCTTGCATTAACTGGCAACGCTGCACATGCTGATGAAATTAAAATTGCTGAATTAA
>Ga0308007_10001001_pt1 | contig 12563 bp, 9 predicted proteins | sample Neamet71_FD_203152 | JGI IMG/M metagenome (GOLD analysis project Ga0308007, IMG submission 203152) | Marine microbial communities from water near the shore, Antarctic Ocean - #71 | ecosystem: Environmental > Aquatic > Marine > Unclassified | place: Southern Ocean | collected 2014-06-07
AAATCAGCCTGAGCTGCTCCTACTCCCCTGCGGCGGATGTCTATCCCCGCAACTTGCTGAAGTAAGTCAACGACATTGGTAACCCCACTTTGTTTAATTTGATCAGCGCTAATGATCTGTATGGAATGTGAATTTTGAGAGAGTGGAATTTCTAATCTTGAGGAAGAAATTACAACTTCAGTGAGTTTTTCTTCGGGTAATAACTCTTGTGGGTCGTCTTGCGCAAACGAAATGGCAAAGCATATCAGCAGGCACAACATCAATTGAAGGTTTCTTTTCATAACCATAATAAGGGTTAAAGTAGTAAAAGAAAATTAGTCGGCAAGAAGAATCAATTTATTATTCCTCATCTCAACAGTACCTGAATTAATTGAAAATAAATTAACATTGGCTCCATCCTTGGTAAACTTGTCCTTCACAGCATCTTCAATAGTTATCGCTCCATTGATTCTTACAGTCCCTCCTTTGAGGGTAGAAACAACAGGAGCGTGATTGTTTAACATCTGAAAATCTCCGGAAGTTCCAGGAACGACAACAGAATCAACTTCACCACTAAAAAGTATGGCTTCTGGGGAAACGATTTCTAAATACATGCTATACTTCTTCTAATAATTTCTGACCTGCCTCGATGGCTTCTTCTATAGTTCCTTTCAAGTTAAAGGCAGCTTCAGGAAGGTGATCTAATTCGCCATTCATAATCATATTAAAACCTTTGATGGTTTCTTTAATATCTACCAATACTCCTGGGATTCCTGTAAACTGTTCTGCTACGTGGAAAGGCTGAGACAAGAAACGTTGTACACGTCTTGCTCTGTATACGGCTTGCTTATCTTCCTCAGAAAGCTCTTCCATTCCTAAAATAGCAATGATATCTTGTAGTTCTTTATATCGTTGTAACAACTCTTTAACCCTTTGTGCACAATCGTAGTGTTCGTCTCCTAAAATATCTGCAGAAAGAATTCTAGAAGTAGAATCCAAAGGATCTACCGCTGGGTAAATTCCTAATTCTGCAATTTTACGAGAAAGTACTGTTGTAGCATCCAAGTGAGCAAATGTTGTAGCTGGTGCAGGATCTGTTAAATCATCCGCAGGTACATATACTGCCTGAACGGAAGTAATTGATCCTCTTTTTGTTGAAGTAATTCTTTCTTGCATTGCACCCATTTCAGTTGCCAATGTCGGTTGGTAACCTACTGCTGACGGCATACGTCCTAGAAGGGCTGACACCTCTGAACCTGCTTGTGTGAATCGGAAAATGTTATCTACAAAGAAAAGTACATCTTTACCTTGCCCATCTCCTGCTCCATCTCTAAAATATTCTGCAATGGTCAATCCAGAAAGCGCAACTCGAGCACGAGCTCCAGGAGGCTCATTCATCTGACCAAAAACGAAAGTTGCTTTTGATTCGAGCATGGCAGTTTTGTCCACCTTGCTCAGGTCCCATCCGCCTTCTTCCATTGAATGAAGAAAGTCGTCTCCGTATTTTATAATTCCTGACTCTAACATCTCGCGCAACAAGTCATTTCCTTCTCTTGTTCTTTCTCCAACTCCAGCAAAAACTGAAAGTCCTCCGTGACCCTTGGCGATGTTATTGATTAATTCTTGTATCAAAACTGTTTTTCCAACACCAGCTCCTCCAAATAGTCCGATTTTCCCTCCTTTGGCATAAGGCTCAATCAAGTCGATTACCTTAATTCCTGTAAACAAAACTTCGGTAGAAGTTGACAGTTCGTCAAATGCAGGTGCTTCTCTGTGAATCGACATTCCGTCTTTTCCCTCTTTGGGTAGACTTCCCAAACCGTCGATTGGATCTCCAATTACGTTAAACAAACGGCCATAAACCTCTTCACCGATTGGCATTTGAATTGGGTTTCCTGTACCTATAACCTCAGTTCCCCGACTCAATCCATCTGTAGAATCCATCGATACGGTTCTTACCGTATTCTCACCAATGTGAGACTGTACTTCTAATATCAAAGAAGAACCATCCTCTTTTTTAATTACCAATGAATCATAGATCATTGGAAGGGCGTTGTCCTCTCCTGCGAATTCAACATCTACAACGGGGCCAATAATCTGAGAAACTTTACCTGTACTTTGTGCCATTTTAATCTGCGTTAGCGTTTAACTTTATTGTTTATTTCAAGTTGCAAATATATGGGGTTCAATGGAAAAAATTGCCCTCTTTCTGGATTTTTGTAACCAAGCTTGTTTTTTGTTTTTTATATACTTAAAAGCAACTTAATTATTAAACCATGTTCAAGCACCTTTATTTAAAATGTTCTCCGTTTTTCTAGTTAATTATTCCTTGTAGTTCAAGTCGTAATAGATCAACTAATAACTTCTTTTAAACCCAATCTTAATATCCATTTGGAAGGTCTTGCTGACGTCATATATAATTAGAAAATCATTATATAACAACCTAAAACACATCATCACCAATTCAATATATTTGGCATCGTGACTGGAATAAAAATATGGAATTGTAAAATGATTACAACAGGGTTCATATGGTCTTAAAACTTCTTACTGGATTTAATGTCTTTGCATTAAATTTGTTACAAAAAAAAAGGCATTCAAAACAAATGCCTTTTTTTTGGAATTTAAATTAACTATTTTTTAGAAATTAAAGTTTATTGCAGTGTAGTAAACAGATCCTATTTGACCACCACCTAATACACTAAAATATTCATCGCCTCCGATGTTGTTTCCACCAACCTTAATAACAGCATTTATAGAAGGTAAATCATATGATACTTGCGCATCAATAACGTTTCTAGAGGGAATCATGCCATCAACAAATGATGCTTCGTAATAATATTCTGAAGTGTAACGACTGGCAATATTAAATGATAACTTATCAAAATTTCCAAGAAGTCCTGCCTTGATATTATGCTCTGGTGTGTTGTAACCAGCCTCATAATCTTCAGCAGTTCTTGGAGTGAAATCTAACTTATTGTAATCATAAATAACGTTAAATACGAAATTTGACGACAATGTCTTTATTACTTCACCACTTAATCCATAAGTTCTTAATTTTTCCTTTGAGTTAGAATCGACTGAATAAATCGCATAGGAACCCAATTGTCTGTAATTTGCCATTGTTGCTGTATTACCCAAAAGGTCTGTTAAAGCAGGTACATAAACATTAGAAGCCCCGATTTTATCAGTAAAATTAGTAATGTATCCAGATATATCGATAGTTAAACCTTTTGCTTTAAACCTGTATCCTAAATCATATGATGAAATTTTTTCGGCCTTTACATGTTGCAGATTAGCATCAGCACCTCCAAGGGTAAAGGCATTGTTAAAAACATAATCTCCTGTAAATATATTTGGATTACCATTATTTAACAATACTGTACCATTGTATCTGCTGATATTATCAGGGGAAGTTCCAAGTAAAGTAAGATCTCCAGCAAATAAACCGATGTATTGGTCTTGGTTAGTTGGATTTCTAAATCCCGTTTGATAGGACATTCTTAAATTCTGATTTTGGTCTATGGCAATTAACGCTCCTATTCTAGGTGTGAAATTTGCATCAAAGAATTCGTGTTTATCAACTCGGATCGAAGCAGTAATATCAATTCTATCATTAAAAACCTTCTTAACCCCCTGAGCATAAGCACCAAACTCTGTATATTCAATTGGCCCATCTTGATCAGAATAAATAGTCCCTTTGGAATTAAGTTCCGTTTTTCTCATTGATCCACCTACCAATATATCGATATCACCCGTAAGATCTGAAAGATCATAGTTTAATTCGTAATTATAGGTTTTGGTATCATCAAAAATACCCGCTCCACCATTAGTAACTGGAAGATTTCCAGAAGTAACCGAATCAAAAGCAGCTTTAAAACCTGCAGTACCGGGCATTAACGTCCCAGCTTGGGCATTAGTTCTTCCAAAAGCATGTGCAAATCCAGTTCCTCCTTGAGCTGTAAATAATCCATTAACAGAAGTTCCTCCAGTCATAATATGACCCGCAAACTGTGGAATTAAACCTCCTATACCAGCAATACCAGCTGGTAATCCTTTTGCTCCAGCAAGTGCTCCCATATAACCCAATTGATATCCAGTAAACCATCCTTCAAGACCACTAACAGGTGCAATTCCTGGAACACCCAAAGCCGCAAAATCTACAATGTTAGCGGTAGGGGCATTTGCTATAAGTGTCGCAGCGGCAGAGAGTTGGTAACTGTCTCCGTCTTCTTCTCTTGTATAATAGGTTCTAAAGTTTAGTCTTCCTCTATCAATTTGAAGTTTGTGTTGTTGGATTTGAATCCCATTCATGGAATACCTTCCAAATCCTTGAAGTGGAGAAACTCCTCTTCCTATGAGTGATGTTAAACTAATCTCCGTTTTTTCGTCTGGTCTAAAATGAATGGCGAAAGTACCTTTAGTATTCTCGGCATTGTTTGAGATGACATCACTGTCCTTATATCCTGAACTTCTAACCTGATCAAAGTATTCAGGTGCAGCTCCACTTAAAGCATCAGCAGTTGCTCCCGCGACGGCTGGTCCTCGTGGATCAGTTGCTTGCATTAGTTGTTTAACTAAATTCCATGTATTCGCACTTGTAAATAAACGTTCACCATAAACGTTTAATGCATCATAAACAGGAGAAGTTTTAGAAAAAGTAGGGTTAAGCTCATCCCCTACTATGGGTTGGTGAGAATATTCCCCAGGCATCCATTCTGTTCCTTTTTTGTGACTTACTGAGGCTTTTACAGCCCACTTTTCGCCAAGTTTTGTTGCTAGCCTTACACCAATATCGTTAAACATATTTTGACCGGCAACCTTTTGCTCGGTAACACCTGTTCTATAATATGCGCTAATTCCTTCATGTTCAAAAGGGTTTTTACTGTTTAAAAACATGATTCCTTTGTAAGCATCTGCACCATAAAGTGCAGAAGCTGGACCAGGAATTACCTCAACACTTTGAACATCTAATTCGTTAAGACCAATAAGGTTTCCCATAGCAAATCCAAATAACGGTGACATGTTGTTCATGTTGTCAACAAGAGTTACAAACCCTTCGTTATATACTGTGGCAAAACCACGAGTAACGACTTGATTTAACAATAAACCTCCTTGTTGTAATTGTATACCTTTAACATTTTCTAAACCATTAAAAAAGTCAGCTGCAGCTGTAGCTTTTATCTGTTGGGCGCTATATTTTTCGATCGTAATTGGTGACTCAAATATCTTTTGAGCAAACCTAGAAGCGGAAACAATAATTTCGTCTAATGCCCCAGCACCATATACAAGAGAAACATTAATTGAAGCATCCGCAGAATTTACATCAATAATTTGGGTGGCAAACCCTACATAACTTACTTCGACTTTAAGCGGGATTTGTTCGCTAGTAGTAAGCGAGAAATTCCCATCAAAATCGGTCATTGTTCCATTTGCAGACCCTTGGATAATAATATTTACTCCAGGAAGCGGTTGATTTGAATCATCTACAACAGTTCCACTCAAGGTGCTCTGCGCAAAAGATGAATTTAAAAACAGCATCGCAGTTAACAACATTGCTATTTTAAAAAGAAAGTTTGTTTTCATAATTGTTTTAAATTTAGTTTTTTTAGTTAGTGTGGTTAAGTTTTGCTGGATATTCGGGGGTCCATTTAAATAACGTAAGCTAAAAGTCTAATTCGTCAATAATTTTTTTTTGTGAGGTAGGATTTTAGCAAGATTCTCGTGATCATGAGTCTTAACAAGTGGGGTTGATTTTTTCATGCTTTTTTAATATTGATGTAACTGTAACGTTTTGACTTTGACTTTTTTTTTTGCTAAAAACAAGCTTAATTAAGACTAGCAGATCAACACTGTTTTGATTTAGAAATTTTAATTTATGGTACTACATTTCTCTAAAGAAAGTTATATGAAACAGTACTGTTAATAAAAGTCGTGTAATTAAAAACACGCAAACTTTATGTTTTTTTCAGTATATCAATGAACAAAACTTCAGCGTTTTTACAATAAAACACTAAAGCAAGATAATACTTTTATTATATTTTAAAGATTTTTGCCCTCAAAAACAACTTTTGGGAGAAATTACAAAACTCCTCCCAAGGCTCTGAGGCTGTCTTTCATAAAAAATCAATATTTTAGGATTGTAGAATGTTCCGAAATAAATTATTTGCAGATAATCCTTGAAGTTACAAGCTTATTCAAATTTTTTGGTGGCTGTTTTTGTTACTTTTTACCTTAAACTATAATTCTTTTATTGTATGATTATGATTGATCATGGCGTGTTATCTGTATGTAAAAATAAATATAAATCTATTGATTTATAAAAAATGATAGTTTTTACCTATTTAATTAAAATAAATAATCTTAAAATTATAATATAATCATATATATTAAATTAATAATAATATTTAATTATCAAATATATTTTAGTAATAGTTAATTGTTATTTAATAGGAAATCATTTCATAAGTCGTAAATTTGTATTGCAAACAAGAAAAAATGAAAGACCTTATAATAATTGGGGCAGGGCCTATCGGACTGGCTTGTGGAATTGAAGCTCAAAAAAGTGGTTTAAGTTATTTGATTTTCGATAAAGGCGCACTTGTCAATTCGCTTTACAACTACCCCTTGAACATGACTTTTTTTTCTACTTCAGATCGACTAGAAATTGGAGAGGTTCCTTTTATCTCAAACAATCCTAAGCCAACAAGGGCAGAGTCTCTCGAATATTACCGAAGGGTAACTTCCCACTGGAAGCTTCAGCTCAAATTATACGAAGGAATAAATACAATTGAAAAAGATGCTGACGGATTTTCGATAGTAACCACCAAGGGCAATTACAAGACAAAGAACCTAGTGTTAGCGACTGGGTTTTACGACCGTCCTTTTTTGCTTAATGTTCCAGGGGAATCCCTTTCCAAAGTTTTACATTACTATAAAGAACCACATCCGTTTTTTGGAATGAATCTGGTAATCGTTGGGTCTGCGAATTCCGCTGTAGATGCCGCGCTGGAAACCTATCGAAAGGGAGCTAAAAGTGTCACGATGATCATCAGAGAACCTAAAATTGGTGATAATGTTAAATACTGGGCGCGGCCCGACATTGTTAATCGAATCGAAGAAGGCAGTATTAAAGCGCACTTTGACTCCTCTATTACTGAAATAAAACCTGACAAAGTTCGTTTTAAAACACCCAAGGGAGATCAATCCATCGATAATGATTTTGTTTTGGCCATGACAGGTTATCAGCCGAATTTTGAACTGCTAGAGTCTCTAGGTGTGGAATTCCATGAAGATGCTTTTAGAACCCCTGTGTATGATTCCACGAGTATGCAATCGAATGCTGAAGGAGTTTATTTGGCCGGTGTGGTTTGCGGTGGTCTTAAAACCAACAAGTGGTTTATAGAAAACTCAAGAGATCACGCTCATTTAATCGTAAAAGCAATTTCTGAAAAAGACAATTAGAAAAACTTCGTTTTAGAATTCGGTATAAAAAATTTCGAGTTCTAACTTATTCGCCTCATTGTTTTGAGATTCAGATCCATGAAGTACAATTCCGAAAGGATTCAAAATTGCAGCCGTTGGGTACAAGACGTTCTCTTGCTCTGAAGTTTTTGCATTTAGATTGGCGATATTAACCGCATGTGAATTCACGACAAGACCTAGCTCTACATTAGTAGAGTCTTTTCTAACGACTCGGTTAATGTGGTCTGTAATCTTAAACTTATATCGATAAGGAAGGTTGTTGTCATCGTATTCTAGTAATCCTCCGTAAATGGATTTATCTCCATTTTTAGAGCCAGGATTTGTTGAATTATCGATGTAAAAATCCGAAAGGGGTATCTTGTCCTTATAATTATAAAGAAATACCCTATCCGCTATAAAAGAGTCAGCATTTGAATAACTAGACTGATCTACGTAGAAAATTAAATTGGCTTCATTAATCAGCCATTGCTTTTCTCTTAGTTCTTCTAACAGCGTGGCATCTTCTTCATTGTTATTGAAAAGGTTGATAGTAGCGTGCAATCCAGATCCATTAAGATAGATACGCTCAGAAGAAACTCCAGTTAACTGATTTTGTAATTCTTGAGTAATGGCAGTATCAAAGTTACTATTCTTAAGGGTGTTTATTTTTGTTCCTAAATTAATTATTGTCGTCCTTGACGCTTTCTCAATCTTGCTGTCTGCGTTGCTCTCGGCATTATAGAAGTCATAACTGTAAGTCATTTTAATTATGGCCTGATTAATGTCCAACAACATGTACAAATCATCCGAAAAGCCATCAGTTTGAATGATGATTCCTTTCAAGTGTCTCGCAAAATTGTCTGCGTTTTTCAAAACGCTTCCACCTTCTTGGTCGACAACCTTTGTTTGAAAAAAACTCGTGTCTAAAGGAATTCTAATTCTAGGCGTAAGTCTTGTTTCAATTAATTCTGTTTCGTCGACATCGTCAGTCTCAGGATCATCTTCCTCGAAATTATACCTTAACTCGTCAAAATTAAGTTTGTAGGTGTCATCGTGGATCTTATCCCCAACAAATCCTTGTTCAAAATAATCCGAATTAGAGTAATAGCTTTTATAAGTTTCAAAATTGTTTTCAGGATCCAAAGCTGAAATAAAATAAGTCAACTCATAAACTTTAAGATTAAAAGTTGCTTCCCTGTTTCCGTATATAGAATCTATTTGGTATACTTTATTTTCTGAATCGTAAGTCGAGTTGTCTAAATCAACATCATCCAAAATTCCATCGCCGTCACTGTCATCACTTAACGGATTTGTATTGGACTGACTCTCTATGTAATCAAGGATCCCATCACCATCAGAGTCACTTTCAACATCATTAGGATCTGAATCTAAGGCATCCAATACGCCATCTCGATCTGTATCAATTTGATTTGTAAAGAAGGGGATTTCGAGAAAAACCTTCGTCACCGTTTCGTTTTCGTTTATTATAGCAGGGTTTGTGTCATCTCCAACCAATTCAGTTTCCTGAGAGTAAATTCCAAAAGTAGGATTATTACCAATATTTAACTGAGCCGTAATACTTGCCTCAGAATTTCCAAAAACAGGATGTTGAATTTTACCTAATTGCGCCAATGGCAAACCATTGGTCTGAAAATAATCAACTTTCTTCTGGTATGAATATACTGGAATCTTAATTTCTTTGGTTTTAAAAGAAATTTCTTTAAAAATCTCTACACCCACAGCGTGGTAGTCTCTATCGCAAGAAATAAAGACTAAAAAAAAGAACAGTATTCCAGTAAATTGTTGGGTAGGTCTACTAAAATTCATTCTTAAATCAGATAATATTTTGAGAATAAAAATTGATAAATGCATCTTTTTGCAGTGTTTCCTCGTAGTTTAAGCTTGGTATTTTTTCAGCAACAGAATTTTTTCCTATTTCTTTTGGAGTTTCAGCATCAGCAATTACATATCCGTCGGAATAATTTAAACTCAATTGGGTTAAGTTTTCAAAATTAGCCTTCTTCAAAAGAGTTATTTCTTCATCAGGAATTTCATCAAAAGCAACTTTCTTGTGAAAATCCTTTGAGAAAACTCCTTCAAAATCTTTGGCATACACGGAAGTTACGATTTTACAATCCGCAAAAATTGGCTCATCTTTATAATATGTTTTTAAATACAAGGGAAACAAAGAAGTAAACCATCCGTGGAGGTGAATAATATCTGGAGACCAGTTTAATTTCTTTACTGTTTCTATAACACCTTTAGTGAAGAATATCATTCGCTCATCGTTGTCAGCATACAGCATATCTTTTTCATCTCGTAAAATAGCGCGTCTTTTAAAATACTCCTCATTGTCTATAAAATAAACCTGCATTCTTTCCTTCGGAATCGAAGCAACTTTAATGACTAGCGGCATGTCAACGTCATCAACAACTAAATTCATTCCCGACAATCTTATCACTTCGTGAAGTTGATGTCTTCTTTCGTTTATTAAACCATAACGCGGCATAAATATCCTTATCTGCCCACCGTGATCATTAATGTTCTTGGGAATTTGAAACGATTTGACAGCCTGGTTCGTCTGCGGAAGATAAGGTACTACCTCGGATGAAATGTTCAGAACTCTTTTATCTTTCATAAAATATCTATTATTGAAGGGCCTAAAAGTTTGGCAAAATTACAAAAATTAAACGGAATATGCTGAATTCTGTATCTTTACCCGCATTAATATTTTATTGAATGGAAGTCTTTGATTTACATGAATCTCTTAAAAAGGTTCTTAATGAGGGAAATGGTTCTATCGGAATGGTTCCCACAATGGGCGCAATACACGAAGGACATTTATCTTTAATCAGAAGAGCGGCTCAAGAAAACGAAAGGGTGTTGATCAGCATTTTTGTAAATCCCACCCAGTTTGAGGATACTTCGGATTTTATAAGCTATCCCAAAACACTAGCTGAAGATCTTAAAACAATCTCAACAATAGATTCGAATATATATATCTACGCACCCAATGCAAATGACATTTACGGCGAAAACACACAAACAGAAATATTCGATTTGGGCAATCTTGAGTTAGTAATGGAGGGGGACAAACGGAAAAGTCACTTTCAAGGGGTTGCGACTATAGTTAAATTTTTTTTAGAAACATTCAGACCTACAAAGGCTTATTTTGGTCAGAAAGATTACCAGCAACTTCAAATTATTTCGCACCTCGTAGAAAAGTTAAGTTTAAATACTAAAATCATAGGATGTCCTGTCGTTCGAGAAGTTGATGGTTTGGCGATGAGTTCCAGAAATAAACACTTAACCGCTGCGGAAAGAAAAATTGCCCCATTAGTTTTTAAGGCACTATGGGAAGTAAAGGAAATGTCAAAAATCAAAAAATATCCTGTCTTAAAATCATATATCAATGCGTTTTTTGCAGAACACTCTGAACTCGAATTGGACTATTTTGTGATTGGCAACTCCAAAACACTCCTCGAAATCAGTGATCATGATAAGGCTAATCAGGGGAGAGCTTTTATAGCAGTTCGCCTAGGAAAAATAAGGTTAATAGATAATTTAGATTTAGCATAAATTCATACATTTGCGACATGTTAGTAGAAGTATTAAAATCTAAAATACACCGAGTTAAGGTTACTCATGCCAATTTAAATTATATAGGAAGCATTACCATTGATCGAGATCTAATTGAGGCGGCTAACTTTCTCGTGGGTGAAAAAGTCCAAGTTGTGAACATTAATAATGGGGAGCGATTAGAAACTTATATCATTGAAGGAGAAAAAGGATCTGGAGAAGTTACGTTAAATGGCCCTGCTGCAAGAAAAGTTCAAAAAGGAGACGTCGTGATCATTTTAAGTTATGCCCAAATGGAGGTTGAAAAAGCAAAATTTTTTAAGCCAACCATGATCTTTCCTAACGAAAATACAAATCGTTTAAATTAAATTTTGAAAAAAATCGTGTCTATCTCGAAAATAATTATACCACTTGGGATTGGAGTTTTTTTTATCTCCCTCAGTTATAACAACACCTCTTCTGAAGATCGTGAAAATATTTTTTCACACATCAAAAACGCCAATTATAGCTTTGTGTTTTTGTCAGTAGTCTTTGGAGCCCTCAGTCATATCTCAAGAGCTTACCGATGGAAGTTTCTACTTGCACCTTTGGGATACAAACCCCGCTTAATAAATTCGTTACTCGCTGTGTTAATTGGTTATGTTTCTAATCTTGGTATTCCCAGATCAGGAGAGCTTTTTAGGGCCACAGTAATGGATCGATTTGAAAACATTCCTTTTCAAAAAGGTTTTGGAACTGTAATTGCCGAAAGACTGGTAGATCTTTTTATTCTCTTGTGTTTTGTCTCTTTGGCCCTAATTCTTCAGTTCGATTTAATTTGGGAAATTTTAGCTAATAAACCCATTAATCCCGTTCATATAAGTTTAATAATAGTGGGTGTTAGTATTGTCTTTCTGATTTTAAGAAAATTTATAAATCAATCAAATAACCCCTTTTTAAAAAAGATTCGCTTATTTTTCTCTGAACTTTGGGAAGGGATTATTTCCCTCAAGAAGATGGAGCATAAATGGGCTTTTGTTGGTCATACCCTTTTTATTTGGTTGATGTATCTTGCAATGTTTTATATTATGAAATTTTCAATTCCAGAGACGGCTTCACTCGGACTTGAAAGCCTAATTGTCGCCTTTGTCGTGGGTGCATTGGCAGTTTCTGCAACTAATGGAGGTGTTGGAATTTACCCTTTCTCAGTGTCCTTAGTTTTGATTGCCTATGGAATTTCAAAAGAATCAAGCTTGGCTTTTGGATGGATCATGTGGACCTCTCAAACGGTTATGATTGTTCTTTTTGGTAGCCTTGCCTTTTTTGCTTTACCTTTAGTTAATCGCATCAAATAAAAAACGGTTTTAGCCTATTTTATATTAACAAATGAGTAAAATTAAAACTTCCTTTTTCTGTCAAAGTTGTGGCTCACAACATACAAAATGGCAAGGGCAATGTAACGCATGCAAGCAATGGAATACGTTAACTGAAGAAGTTGTTGAAAAAGCAGGTAAAAAAAACTGGAAAACCGACACCAAGACTCCCAGAACCTCAACAGCCAT
>Ga0308007_10001004_pt1 | contig 12555 bp, 19 predicted proteins | sample Neamet71_FD_203152 | JGI IMG/M metagenome (GOLD analysis project Ga0308007, IMG submission 203152) | Marine microbial communities from water near the shore, Antarctic Ocean - #71 | ecosystem: Environmental > Aquatic > Marine > Unclassified | place: Southern Ocean | collected 2014-06-07
AAACATATCCGCAAGTGTATCTTGCATACTCATTGAAGAGCTCCTAATTGAAAAACCATTGTGCAGCAAATAGAGCTCGCGCATAGTACACAGCAGCGAACGAAATGTCTAGTCTAAAACCAAACACATCTCCACTGCTGTGTAACATGATCGCGCTCTACTTGCTTACCAACTAGCCTTCTTCAAGCCTGGCACATCACCGCGCATAGCTGCTTCTCGCAATTTGATTCTTGACAAACCAAATTTACGATAGACACCATGTGGACGACCCGTTATTTGACAACGGTTACGCTGGCGTGAAGAAGATGAATCACGTGGAAGTGCTTGCAACTTAAGTGTTGCCTCCCACTTTTCATCATCAGATGCGTTAACATCACTAATTATCGCTTTTAGCGCAGCACGCTTTTCAGCAAACTTTGCTACTAACTTAGTACGTTTTGCTTCGCGTTGAATCATTGATATTTTTGCCATGATTCCTACCTCTTATTTCTTGAAAGGGAAACTAAAGGCAGCTAACAAAGCGCGACCTTCTTCATCGTTACGAGCAGTTGTTGTAATGGTAATATCCATACCACGTACACGATCTACTTTATCGTAATCGATTTCTGGGAAGATGATTTGCTCTTTAACACCCATACTGTAGTTACCACGACCATCGAAAGACTTTGGATTTAGTCCACGAAAGTCACGGATACGTGGGATAGCAACATCAACCAAACGGTCAAAGAAATCCCACATACGCTCACCACGTAACGTAACTTTACAACCGATAGGATAACCATCACGGATTTTAAAGCCAGCTACTGATTTACGCGCTTTAGTCACTACAACTTTTTGGCCGCTAAGTGCTTCTAGATCATTTACCGCACTTTCAAGAAGTTTCTTGTCTGCGATAGCTTCACCAACACCCATATTTAATGTGATTTTTGTGATTTTAGGCACTTGCATCACATTGTTATAACTAAACTCTTCAGTAAGAGCTGATATAACTTGATCTTTATAAATTTGCTTAAGTCTCGCCATGGCTATAATTCTCGCTCTTAGGCGTCGATCGCTTCACTGTTAGATTTAAAGATACGCACTTTAGTGCCATCTTCATTCACTTTAAAGCCGACGCGATCCGCTTTACCAGTAGCACCATTAAAGATGGCTACATTGGAAACCTGAATAGGTGCTTCTTTTTCGACAATACCGCCAGTCGAACCCTTCATAGGGTTTGGTTTTTCATGTTTCTTCATCATATTGATACCAGAAACAAGAACACGGCTATCATCTACAACTTTAACAACCTTACCGCGCTTACCTTTATCTTTCCCTGCAATCACGATAATTTCGTCGTTATTTTTGATTTTACGCATTTTGCCCCCTATCCCCTACAGTACTTCTGGTGCAAGGGAAATAATTTTCATAAATTGCTCTGAGCGCAACTCACGGGTAACAGGACCAAAGATACGAGTACCAAGCGGTTGACCAGTACCATTCAATAGAACCGCAGAGTTCACATCGAAACGGATAACTGAACCGTCTGGACGACGAACACCCTTTCTGGTTCTAACAACTACTGCATCTAGAACCTGTCCTTTTTTAACACGACCACGAGGGATCGCCTCTTTAACTGTCACTTTAATAATGTCACCGATACCAGCGTAACGACGATGTGAGCCACCCAGTACTTTAATACACTGAACACGCTTTGCGCCGCTGTTATCTGCAACATCAAGCATTGATTCTGTTTGAATCATTATTGCTCTCCAACTAAATTAGATAACAAATCTCTCACGATACGGCAGCCTTAAACAGCTGCTGCCTTATCAATAACTTGCACCAAATTCCAAGCTTTAGTCTTAGAATAAGGACGTGTTTCCACAACCTTTACGGTATCGCCTATACGGCAGTCGTTATTTTCATCATGAGCGTGTAACTTAGTAGAGCGACGAATAAACTTGCCATATAACGCATGTTTTTCAGTACGCTCTATTAGCACTGTGATGGTTTTATCCATCTTATCGCTTACCACTTTACCAGTAGCTATACGAGATTGAGATTCAACATTTACCATTAGTTACCTGCCTTATCATTTAGCACGGTTTTAACACGTGCGATATTGCGGCGAACTTCTGGAAGCAAATGAGTTTGCGTAAGCTGGCCTGTCGCCTTTTGCATACGCAAAGTGAACTGCTCTTTAAGCAACTCAATCAAGTTTTGCTGCAACTCAGTTGCAGACTTTTCTTGTAATTCTTTTGCTTTCATTTACATCACCGTACGCGTAACGAAAGTTGTTGCCAAAGGAAGTTTAGCAGCTGCTAATGCGAAAGCTTCTCGAGCAAGTTGCTCAGATACACCTTCAACTTCATAAAGCATTTTACCAGGCTGAATTTGCGCGACCCAATATTCAACGTTACCTTTACCTTTACCCTGACGAACCTCAAGAGGTTTCTGAGTAATCGGCTTATCAGGAAACACTCGAATCCAGATCTTGCCACCACGTTTGATATGACGAGTCATTGCACGACGCGCTGCTTCAATTTGACGAGCCGTTAAACGGCCTCTGTCTGTGGATTTCAAACCAAACTCACCAAAGCTGACTTGATTACCGCGTGATGCCAGACCACGATTACGGCCTTTTTGCATTTTACGGAATTTAGTACGTTTCGGCTGCAACATATTGCTACCTCCTACTTAGACTTCTTCTTTTGTGCGCCTTTATTAGCTCGCACTTGTTCAATACCGCCCAAGATCTCGCCTTTGAAGATCCACACTTTAACGCCAATAATGCCGTAAGTTGTGTTAGCTTCATAAGGCGCGTAGTCAATATCTGCACGTAAAGTATGTAGCGGAACTCGACCTTCACGGTACCATTCTGCACGTGCAATTTCTGCACCACCAAGACGACCACTTACTTGAATCTTGATACCTTTTGCGCCAGCTCGCATCGCATTTTGTACCGCACGCTTCATTGCACGGCGGAACATAACGCGTCGCTCAAGCTGACCAGCAACATTGTGGGCAACCAATTTAGCATCTAGCTCAGGCTTACGAATTTCTTCAATGTTGATATGCACAGGCACATCCATCATTTCAGAAATTTTGTTTCGTAACTTCTCTACATCTTCACCTTTTTTACCGATCACAATCCCCGGACGAGCCGTATGGATAGTAATGCGAGCAGATTGGGCAGGACGCTGAATCTCAATGCGAGACACTGAAGCCTGAACTAATTTTTCTTCAAGGAACTTACGCACCTGAAGATCGTTTAATAACAACTTAGAGTAGTTTTGATTATTCGCATACCAAGTAGAAGTATGATCTTTAACTATCCCTAGGCGTATTCCAGTTGGATGAACCTTCTGACCCATTGGGTTTCTCCTAATTAGTCAGCGACTTTAACTGTAATATGACAACCGCGCTTCATGATACGATCAGCACGCCCTTTTGCACGTGGCATAATACGTTTCAAAGTCATTGCTTCGTCGACGTAAGCCGTAGAAACTCGCAAGTCATCAATATCAGCACCTTCGTTATGCTCAGCATTCGCTACAGCCGATTCCAATACTTTTTTAACAAGTACTGCTGCCTTTTTAGGGCTGAACGACAATATATTAAGCGCTTCGCTAACAGATTTGCCACGGATTTGATCTATAACCAAACGGGCCTTCTGCGCTGAGAGGCGAGCACCTTTTAATGAGGCTTTTACTTCACTCATAGCTATTACCCCTTATTACCGTTTGACTTTTTTATCCGCAACATGCCCGCGATATGTGCGAGTCGGTGCGAATTCACCTAATTTATGACCTACCATGTCCTCAGTTACAATAACTGGAACGTGCTGGCGACCATTATGGACAGCGATAGTCAACCCTACAAATTCAGGGAAGACCGTCGAGCGGCGTGACCAAGTTTTAATTGGACGACGATCACTCTTCTCTACCGCAGCCTCTACCTTTTTCAACAAATGAAGGTCGATAAAAGGACCTTTTTTTAATGAACGTGGCACAGTCGTTTCCTCTCTTTACTTAGTACGGCGACGTACAATAAGTTTATCGGTACGCTTGTTCTTGCGCGTCTTGTAACCTTTGGTAGGAACACCCCAAGGAGTAACAGGGTGGCGACCACCTTTACTACGTCCTTCACCACCACCATGTGGGTGATCAACCGGGTTCATTGCCGCACCGCGAACGGTTGGACGAATGCCACGCCAGCGACTTGCACCAGCTTTACCTAACACGCGTAAGCTGTGCTCGGAATTAGAAACCTCACCAAGAGTAGCACGACACTCAGTCAATACTTTGCGCATTTCACCTGAACGTAGGCGGAGCGTAACGTAACGACCTTCACGAGCAACCAGTTGAGCAGAAGCCCCAGCTGAACGCGCAATTTGCGCACCCTTACCTGGCTTAAGCTCGATGCAATGAACAAGACTACCAACTGGAATATTTTGCAAAGGCAAAGTATTACCTGTTTTGATAGGCGCATCCGCACCATTAGAAACGACAGCACCTGCTATCATGCCTTTAGAGGCAATGATGTAGCGACGCTCACCGTCAGCATATCTAACCAATGCAATATTTGCAGAACGGTTTGGATCATACTCCAAACGCTCAACTACCGCAGTGATTCCATCTTTATTACGACGAAAATCAATCATACGATAATGCTGCTTATGACCACCACCTACGTGACGCGTAGTGATGCGACCATTGTTATTACGGCCACCCGATTTACTCTGCTTAGAAAGAAGCGGAGCATACGGTGCACCTTTATGTAAATCATTATTTACAACTGTAACAACGTGACGACGGCCTGCAGACGTTGGCTTACTTTTTACAACAGCCATTGACCTATCTCCCCTTATTCAGCGCCCATGAAGTCAATCTCTTGACCTTCGGCCAAACGTACGTACGCTTTTTTAACGTCACTACGCTTACCAAGACCACGAGCAGTACGTTTCGTTTTACCTTTTTGGTTCAAGGTACGAACTGTATCTACTTTGACTTCGAAAAGAGCTTCGATTGCTTGTTTAATTTCAGTTTTTGTAGCATCAGCTACCACACGAAAAACGTACTGATCATTGCCTTCGGCTACAATCGTTGCTTTTTCTGAAATATGCGGACCCAACAAAACTTTATATATGCGTTCACGGATCATGCTAATGCCTCCTCGACTTGCTTAAGAGCACCAACAGTCACCAACACTTTGTCGTAAGCAATCAAACTGACTGGGTCAATAGACGCCGCATCGCGTACATCTACATTTGGAATATTACGAGCAGCAAGGAACAAGTTGTCATTAAAATCATGTGAGACAACCAATGCATTTTCGATATTCAATTCAGCCATTTTAGCTTTAAAGAGCTTAGTTTTTGGAGCTTCTAACGTAAGTTCTTCAACTACAACAAGACGGTCTTGACGTACTAGCTCAGACCAAATAGTGCGCATTGCTGCACGATACATCTTCTTGTTCACTTTTTGTGAATGGTCTTGTGGACGAGCAGCAAAAGTAACACCACCACTACGCCAAATAGGACTACGAATAGTACCTGCGCGAGCGCGACCAGAACCCTTCTGCTTCCATGGCTTACGACCACCACCGGCAACATCAGAGCGAGTTTTTTGAGCACGTGTACCTTGACGAGCACCAGCCAAATAAGCCGTAACGACCTGATGGACTAACGCTTCATTATATTCACGCGCAAAGGTAACCTCAGAAACTTCTAAAGTTCCCTTAGTACCTGTTAAATTCAAGTTCATTATCCACCCCTTCTAGCGAGCTTTAATAGCAGGTTGAAGAATAACATCACCATCAGTCGCACCAGGAACAGCCCCTTTCACAAGAATAAGGTTGCGTTCTAAATCAACACGCACCACTTCTAATGATTGAGTAGTTACCTGAGCAGCGCCCATGTGACCAGCCATCTTTTTGCCTTTCCAAACACGACCAGGTGTTTGACATTGACCGATGGAGCCAGGAGCACGGTGAGACAATGAATTACCATGGGTTGCATCTTGCATACTAAAATTATGACGCTTGATTGCACCCTGGAAGCCTTTACCTTTAGATTGACCAGTAACATCAACCTCAGCAATAGACTCGAAATCAGCAACTGTTAGCTCATCACCAACATTGATTTCTTTTTCGTCACCCGACAAGCGGAACTCCCACAAACCACGACCCGCTTCAACTTTAGCTTTTGCAAAATGACCTGCAGCGGCTTTAGTGACGCGACTAGCACGGCGAGTACCAACAGTAACTTGAATGGCTGCATAGCCATCAGTTTCTGTAGATTTCACCTGCGTAACACGGTTCGGTTCCACTTCGATAACAGTTACTGGCACGGAGACACCATCTTCAGTGAAGATACGCGTCATTCCGGCTTTGCGTCCGACTAATTGAATAGTCATTTTTTACCTCATTTGCCAGTTGTGTACGGGGCTATCACCCGCTACGGCTGATCATTCCAGACCATTCCACTAATTGTGCATAAGCCGACTGATACCAGCCGGTTCTCGCACCCCAAACCTTAGGTATTAACCTAAAGAAATTTGAACTTCCACACCTGCCGCAAGATCTAGCTTCATCAAAGCATCAACCGTTTTTTCAGTTGGCTCAACAATGTCTAGAACACGCTTATGTGTACGGATTTCATATTGATCACGTGCATCTTTATTCACGTGAGGAGAAATCAGTACTGTATAGCGTTCCTTACGAGTAGGAAGCGGAATTGGTCCGCGTACTTGCGCACCTGTACGTTTCGCTGTATCCACAATCTCTTGCGTTGAAGCATCGATAAGGCGATGATCGAATGCTTTCAAACGAATACGAATTTTTTGGCTTTGCATTTCCAACTCCAAATACTGTGTATTGACAGCAAAATGTTTAAATAATTAAGCTACCATCCTCTTTTGAGGACGGCGAATATTAGCGACTCAGCAACTGGTTGTCAAGTAACCAACAAAAGATATCAGCTTTGATAAACAATTAGTTCAGAACAAAAAAAACCGCCCTTATGGACGGTTTTTAAAACATTAAGCGTATATCACTTCAGAAAGCAATTACTTAAGAATTTTAGCAACAACACCAGCACCTACGGTACGGCCACCTTCACGAATCGCAAAGCGCAGACCTTCGTCCATAGCAATTGGGTGAATTAGTGATACTGTCATCTGAACATTATCACCAGGCATTACCATCTCAACGCCTTCTGGAAGCTCACAAGCACCAGTTACATCCGTTGTGCGGAAATAAAACTGCGGGCGGTAACCTTTAAAGAAAGGAGTATGACGACCACCCTCATCTTTACCCAGCACATAGATTTCTGCAGTAAAGTCAGTGTGAGGAGTTGTAGAACCAGGCTTAGCCAAAACTTGACCACGCTGAACATCTTCACGCTTAGTACCACGAAGAAGAACACCACAGTTCTCGCCTGCACGACCTTCATCAAGCAACTTACGGAACATCTCAACGCCAGTACAAGTCGTTTTCGTAGTATCAACGATACCAACGATTTCAACTTCTTCACCAACCTTAACGATACCGCGCTCAATACGACCTGTTACAACCGTACCACGACCTTGAATCGAGAACACATCTTCGATAGGCATAATGAACGCACCATCAATTGCGCGCTCTGGCTGAGGAATATAAGTGTCTAGAGCCTCAACAAGCTTTTTAACAGCTGTTGTACCCATCTCATTATCATCCTGACCATTTAACGCCATTAGAGCAGAACCTGGAATGATCGGAGTATCATCACCCGGGAATTCATACTCAGACAACAGGTCTCGCAACTCCATGTCAACCAACTCGATCATCTCCGCGTATTCTTCAGAATCCGCGCCACCACAGTCTTCAGCCAACAAATCAGCTTTATTTAGGAAGACAACGATGTAAGGTACACCTACCTGACGAGCAAGAAGGATGTGTTCACGTGTCTGAGGCATAGGCCCATCAGTCGCACCACACACAAGAATACCACCGTCCATTTGAGCAGCACCAGTGATCATGTTTTTAACATAATCGGCGTGACCCGGACAATCCACGTGTGCGTAGTGACGCATTTCTGAATCATACTCAACGTGTGAAGTTGCGATTGTGATACCACGCTCGCGCTCTTCAGGAGCGTTATCGATACCAGCGAAATCAACTGCTTCACCACCATAAACTTCTGCACAGACACGAGTAAGTGCAGCAGTTAGAGTTGTTTTACCGTGGTCAACGTGACCAATTGTGCCAACGTTTACATGTGGCTTATTACGTTCAAACTTAGCTTTTGCCATGATACATACACCTTATAAGTCAGTAGGTATGATGATTAATATTCTTTATTGATGATCGCATCTGCCACACTAGAAGGCGCTTCAGCGTATTTCTCAAATTCCATTGCATAACTTGCTCGCCCTTGCGACAAGCTACGTACATCGGTAGCATAACCGAACATCTCACCCAAAGGCACTTCAGCTCGAATTATTTTACCAGACGAAGAGTCATCCATTCCTAGAACAATACCTCGGCGACGATTAAGGTCTCCCATAACATCCCCCATATACTCTTCCGGAGTAACAACCTCCACCTTCATAACAGGCTCTAAAAGACAAGCATCAGCATCAGCCGCGCCTTTTTTTAGCCCCTGAGATGCGGCTATGTGAAAAGACATATCACTTGAGTCAACATCATGGAATGAACCATCGAGCAGTACAACCTTAAGCCCCAAAATTGGGAAACCGCCGATTACACCGTTCTTCATTTGCTCAGATACACCTTTCTCTACCGCTGGGATGAATTCCTTAGGAATTGCACCACCAACAATCTCGTTAACAAAAACCAATCCTTCCTCATCAGTCGGAATAAGCTTCATAACAACGTGACCGTATTGACCACGCCCACCAGATTGGCGGACAAATTTATGGTTAACTTCAATCTCTTTGCGAAGCTTTTCTCGATAAGCCACTTGTGGATTACCAATATTTGCCTCTACCTTGAATTCACGCTTCATGCGCTCAACAAGAATATCTAAATGCAGCTCACCCATCCCAGATATGATGGTCTGACCTGTCTCTTCATGCGTTTCCACACGAAAAGAGGGATCCTCCTGCGCAAGCTTACCTAACGCAATCCCCATTTTATCGTGATCAGCCTGAGACCTAGGCTCAACCGCGACAGAGATAACAGGTTCAGGAAATTCCATACGCTCTAAAACAATAGGCTTATCCGGATGACACAAAGTATCACCTGTCGTTACATATTTAAGCCCTATTGCTGCAGCGATATCACCCGCCCGAACCTCTTTAATTTCTTCTCTATTGTTTGAGTGCATCTGTACCATACGACCAACACGCTCACGCTTCTCTTTAACAGAGTTGTAAACAGCGTCACCCGAATTCAAAACACCAGAGTACACACGAACAAACGTTAACGTACCAACAAATGGATCAGAAGCAATTTTAAATGCTAATGCTGAAAAAGGCGCCTCATCATCAGCCAACCTAGTATCCATCGTTTCTCCGTCAAGCAACGTACCTTCAATTGCTTTCACTTCAAGAGGTGATGGCAAAAACTCAACCACTGCGTCTAAAACAGCTTGAACACCTTTATTCTTGAAAGCAGAACCACAAGATACTAAAACAATCTCACTGGCTAGCGTGCGAATACGTAAGCCGGATTTAATCTCTTCGACAGACAATTCACCGCCTTCAAGATATTTATCCATTAATACCTCACTCGCTTCAGCCGCAGCTTCCACAAGCTTCTCACGCCATTCTTCTGCAGTCGAAAGCAAACCAGGCGGAATGTCTTCATACGAAAACGTCATCCCTTGATCTGCATCGCTCCACATAATTGCCTTCATTAATATCAGATCAACAACGCCTTGGAAATCATCCTCAGCACCAATATTAATATGAATCGGCACAGCATTCGCATTCAAGCGAGTCTTAAGCTGATCGACCACCATAAAAAAGTCTGCACCAGCCCGATCCATTTTATTAACAAACACCATTCGTGGCACTTCATATTTGTTCGCCTGACGCCAAACAGTTTCTGTTTGAGGCTGAACACCTGAAGAACCACAAAGAACAACAACAGCACCATCAAGCACCCTTAAAGAGCGCTCAACTTCTATTGTAAAATCAACATGTCCAGGCGTATCAATAATATTGATGCGATGCTGGTCAAATTGCTTACTCATCCCACTCCAGAAACAAGTGGTTGCTGCTGATGTTATTGTAATTCCGCGTTCTTGCTCTTGCTCCATCCAGTCCATGGTGGCAGCACCATCATGAACTTCACCTATCTTATGAGAAAGGCCGGTATAGAACAAAACACGTTCAGTCGTTGTCGTCTTACCCGCATCAACATGCGCACAAATACCAATATTTCGATATCGATTGATCGGTGTTTTACGTGCCACAAGCTATTCTCCGAATAATTAGAATCGGTAATGCGAGAACGCTCTGTTAGCTTCTGCCATACGGTGAACATCTTCACGTTTTTTGACAGCAGCGCCTTTATTTTCAGCGGCATCGATAATTTCACCAGCCAATCTTAATGCCATTGATTTTTCACCACGCTTACGCGATGAATCAACCAACCAACGCATAGACAAAGCGACTCGACGCGCAGGACGAACCTCTACAGGCACTTGATAAGTTGCACCACCAACACGACGAGATTTAACCTCAACCATTGGCTGAATAGCCTCTAGTGCTTTTTCAAACACCGTCATCGGCTCGTCTGTTTTAGCACGCGCAGAAACAGTTTCAAGCGCTTTATAAACAATGCTCTCTGCTACAGATTTCTTACCACTAACCATTACATGGTTAATGAATTTCGCAAGAATCTGGCTTCCATGTTTTGGATCTGGAAGCACATCGCGTTTCGCGACAACTCGTCTTCTAGGCATAATAACATCCTCTTCAGGTTAGCCTGAGACAAAAAATGCTCAGCCTTACTATTAAAAAAATTGATCAATCATTCATAAATAGACAACAAGCCTATTTAGGACGTTTTGTACCGTATTTAGAACGGCCTTGCTTACGGTTTTGTACGCCAGAAGTATCTAAACTACCGCGAACTGTGTGATAACGAACACCTGGCAAATCTTTTACACGACCGCCACGGATCAAAACAACACTATGCTCTTGTAGATTATGACCTTCACCACCAATGTAGGAAGTTACTTCAAAGCCGTTAGTCAGGCGAACACGACATACTTTACGCAAAGCCGAGTTAGGCTTTTTAGGTGTAGTAGTATATACGCGTGTGCAGACACCGCGGCGTTGCGGACAAGCTTGTAACGCAGGTACGTCACTCTTTACCACTTTACGTTTACGTGGTTTACGAACCAACTGGTTAATGGTTGCCATTAAACAAGCTCCATTGAATCCTAATGACGGGGATCGCCAAAATTTAGGAGGCGCAAGTGTAATTTGCGCTTATAAAACAGTCAATAGGAAGGCGACTAAAAAGTCGCCTTCCTACACAAATAGCATCAAAATATTAGTCTTTAAGCGCTGCACTCAATGCTTCTTCAACTTCAGAAGCACTAATTGTAACTGAACCTTCTTTCTCCGCTCGCGCTAGCTCTTTTCTTTGCTTGCGCTCACTGTGGTAAGCCAGACCCGTTCCCGCAGGAATTAATCGACCTACTACAACGTTTTCTTTCAGGCCTCGCAAGTAATCTTTCTTACCGGTAACAGCACCTTCTGTTAAGACTCGAGTCGTCTCTTGGAAAGATGCAGCCGAGATGAAAGACTCAGTTGCTAATGAGGCCTTAGTAATACCCAGTAAAACTCTTTCGTATTTTGCAGTAATCTTACTTTCAGCTTCCGCTGTTTCGTTTTGCTCTAATACTTTAGTTAGCTCTACTTGATCTCCCTGAATCAAAATTGTATCTCCTGATTCAGCTATATCAACTTTACGCAGCATTTGACGAACGATAACTTCAATGTGCTTATCGTTAATCACAACTCCTTGTAGACGGTAAACCTCTTGTATCTCACTAGTGATGTATTCTGCCAATGCAGCCACACCCTTCAAACGCAAAATATCATGTGGGTTTAGTGGTCCATCAGCAATGATTTCACCACGCTCAACTTCTTCACCATCAAAAATATTGATTTGACGCCATTTAGGTATCAAAGTCTCGATTGGATCAGAGCCATCCTGAGAATTTATAACTAAGCGAATCTTACCTTTTGTTTCTTTACCAAAGCTAACAACGCCAGATGCCTCAGCCATAATAGCCGGATCTTTTGGACGACGCGCCTCAAATAAGTCAGCAACACGAGGTAGACCACCGGTAATATCTTTATTACCTATTGACTCTTGTGGAATACGAGCTAGAACTTCACCAGATCGAATCACTGCACCTTGATCTAAGCTCAATAACGCTTTTTCAGGAAGCATATACTGTACTGGTGAATCCGTCCCAGGAACCAATACTGGATTACCCTGCTCATCCACAACAGCAATCATAGGACGCAAATCCTTACCTGCTGCTGGACGGTCTCTCGCTTCCAATATTTCAATAGTTGTAAGACCTGTCATTTCATCTGATTGACG
>Ga0308007_10001006_pt1 | contig 12550 bp, 26 predicted proteins | sample Neamet71_FD_203152 | JGI IMG/M metagenome (GOLD analysis project Ga0308007, IMG submission 203152) | Marine microbial communities from water near the shore, Antarctic Ocean - #71 | ecosystem: Environmental > Aquatic > Marine > Unclassified | place: Southern Ocean | collected 2014-06-07
AGTGGTTGACCTTTCCCAACAGTTTTAGTTTCTGATCCAGACTCTTGTAGGGCCTGAATTAAAGTATTATCCTTTTTAGATACATTAGATTTTTTGATATTACCATTTAATAATTCTTTTTGTTTTTCAATAGCTTTATCAAGGCTTCTTTTTTGAGAATCACTAAGTTCTGTTTTATCAGTACCACTTTGAGGAGTAGTAGCTTCTTCACCACTATTAGCATTATTACCTTCGTTACCATCCTCTTGACTATCATCATCACCTTCAACATCATCTTTAGCTGTAGGTTTAGGTAGATTAGATTCGATAATATTAAATATATTAGCTGCTACGTCAAGAGCATCACTTGTAGTTTTTAATCTATCAACATCTTTAAGGTCTAATGCATTCCAAATATCTATTAAACCAGGAAGAGCATTAAAATTTCTATTTGAATTAGTAAGATTTATTAATCTAAACATGTATGAGTCTAAATCAAGACTAGTTTTTTCATCAGATTGAAGGGCTTTATCAATAATATTAGAGTGGAAGTATTTATCGTATAGTGCTTCATAGTAACCTTGGTAACCTGGAGCATTTTTGTAGATGTAATTGTCAATACGTCTATCTTCAACGTAATTTAGTATTTGTCTAAGGGTTTGTCCAATGTGATTGTAAACTAACCTAGTGTTTATAATACCTGTACTAATGTATGCATCTTTTGAATCAGACCATTCTTGTTCATATAGGTCATATTTGTCAGCAATCATTCCAATTCCAAAATTGTTTAATATGTAATCTTGAAAATTAGATTCTTTAAGTAAGCTGAAGTCAGTCAGTAAACAATGTGAACCTTCATGAAGTGCTAAACCTACAGTAGGATCGAAATCTTTGTCTTTGATATTACTAGATATAACAACAGTTTTACCATCAGTAAAACTCTCATCTTTATTGTTATACTTGACAGGTATATTTTCACCAGTTACAATGCGTACAAAGTTTGAGATGGCTCTAAGGGTAGCAGCCATTTTGTGATAATCTTTACCAGGCTTAATCTCTGCTCCAGTAAGGATGTCTACATTATCGTCTTCGTCGAAGTCGTACCAGAATGAGGAGTTTGAATAATTTTTTGACATAGTTTGTTGTTTGTTTGTTTGTTATTTATATATAAATATAATCATTTTATATGACATATGAAAATATTTTTGATGACAATGTGTCAAATAAGTATGACAATGTGGCAAGAGTTATTAACAATTTATTTACTAACATTACCACTTATAAATTGTTTTTGTTTATCAATAGCATCGTCTAAACTAGGGCCATTAGATTTAATATTTACAGCGCTTATTGTAGTTGTAGACTTGAACTTGGGTTTAGTTAGCGTAGCATCTTTAGGAAAAATTCTATCATTTGTCATACTCGAATAAACCATATAACCTCTACTGTATTTATTAGATGGTACATGTATGGTATATTGTGCTATACTCCAGTTTGTTTCTGTATGGTCCCAATCTTCACCCATATAATTATGTTTTACAATTTCACCAACATGTACAGAACCATCAAAGAATCTAAATTTAACTACTGTACCTATTTTATACTTATGTTTTGCTTTTTTCATATTATTGTATATTTTCAGATTCGTTAGCCATTGCCATATCTAGTTCCAATGAACAAGGTATCTCTCCAGCTTCTTCCATTATTTGAATACCTGTTGAGTATGAAAGAGATTCTTGAGCTGAACAATCTACCAGACCTTGAGGATTGGTCTGTCTTTGAATTTGCTTCCAAACGTGAACTTCTTGATAAGATTCTACCATATCAATAGTTATAGTTAGATCTATTTTATCCATAAAGAAACTACCAACTTGAACTAGATCTGTTAATTGTGATTTGGTAATCTTAAACCAATTTGGTAATGTAATATCTCCAATCTTTGTACCTTCAACTATATGTATGTGGTGTTCGATTTTGTGGTTTGTTGTGTTTAATACTGGTTTTGTAATCTTCATAATTTTTTATTTAGTTATTTGTTGTTATTTATAGTATAAATATAATCAATTTTTATTGAACCGGAAAATTCTGAGTGATTATTTTGAAAAAGTTATTAACAATTCCTCCTTTAGATCTATCTTATATTTGTCATCACATACTGACTCATGTAGAAAGTTTTCCTTAATCATCCTACCATATGTTCTAAACTCATGGCCATTCCCTTCTATATAGTATCTATCATAGGCGTGAGGATATGTTTCTACCCTACCAGACATATCAGCATTTATATGTACCTTAGAAAATATAAATCCTGCTATATTTGAATAGTCTGATTTATGTGATATTGTGAACATTGTTTTCTTAGGTGGATTACCAGGACCTGATTCATACCTAGACTTTATTTGCCATTCTTTACCTCCAATAGAAATATCAGAAGAATCAAATGAAAACTTCCAATCTAAACCAATAGACTTGTGTATTGATATTTCAGCACATAGTCCAGCAACCTTAGCTATGTGGTTGTCCACATCTTTATTGCTATCAAATCGCTTTCTAGGACTATTCCTAAGGTACTCGCTGTTCACCAGTTCAAAGTCTTCTGTTGTAAATGTTGTTATTATCATATAGTATTTTTGGCGGCGCGCGCGATTAACATGCGGTGGTCCTCGACGCGGTGGTTTCGGATTTGTCCTCTAGGAGCTCTCCCGAGCCAATTAGGATATCCCTTAACTTAGCGCATTTTTCATATTCCTCAGTTACAATAAAGTAATCAATCATTTGTTGTATGTCGTTACAGCCAGGATCCTCATCAGGCATAGTTACAAAACTTTGATCACCACGTCTATTTAGAATTTGCTTTAAAGTCTTTTGGCCAGTCAACAGTAGATAACTATTGTTGTTAGCGAGGCAGAGTAATTCTTCGTCTCTCTCCCTTTCCAATGCTTTGTTTTCGTATTCCTCCATATTATCCAGATATTTTTCCACTAATAAGATCTTTTTGCTTTTGAATCTCAGCATCAAGATCAGACGTCTTTTTATATCTTACCTCATACTTACGACCATTAGCCTTAGCAGCTTTTTTAAGTCCTCTTTTTAACTGAGCAGCAGTTTTTCTAGCGGTAACTTGAGCATTTCTTGGTAATGGTATATCTCCACCAGCATAGGTAAGGATACCTTCACCATGGGGTTTTTCAAAGGCTGGTTTAGCAACAAGGAATCCTTCAGGAGCAACCCTCGGGAAGTCTTCATTGTTACCATTCCAACTAGCCTTTGAGATAACTTGATCTACTTGGATACTTAACATGTTACCCAATACTCCGTGACAATGAGTTGATCGGATATGTACTCTACCCTGGAAGCCAGCACTACTAATCCATCCGTATTGCTCTACATCACGATACATTGGTAAGCCTCCATGAGTCCATACCATTTGATTTCTTGTAAATTTTACAAAGTCTCCGTGTTTAACTCCTTCTTTTAATTTTTTTGTAATCGGTGTTTCCATAATTGTTTTTCTTTTAAAGTTTAGTTATTTTTTTATTGTTGTTTTCTAGACTATTCATATTGTCTAGTAATTCTTTATTTTGATCCTTAGTGGAATCAACCAACCTAATAGTAATATACGTGAGCATAGTCCAAATAGCTACAATACACATAATACAAGCAAGTATCATAGGTATAGCCTGTGTATAGGTAAGCTCAGATAGGAAGGTGGTAATCTCTGTATATATCATGGCTATTGTATATGATTTATTACAGCCTCGTAACGAAAGTCATCATCGTCGTTAAGTGAGTCTAGTTGTTGGCTAGTCATTGGTATACCGTCATAGTCTGCGCTCTCAATAAAGGCGTCACAGAAATCTGGATAGTCTTTGTAGTCGATCCCATCTATATCGATGTTATCTATCTTGCTGTAGTCTAGTTTATAATCTAGGTTTACGATGTGGTTTGTTTTTGGCATAATTTATTTATTTTCTGGTTTATCAATTTCAACAGTATGGGCCCATTCTTCTATGTACCAAGCCTCATTGGCTAAGTTGTCGTTCCACTCTTCTCGTGTCATTCCAATCTGTTTTAGTTCCTCGTCTGTAATCATATAGTTTAATGTTTGTTATTTATAGTATAAATATAATCAATTTTTTTCAATCCCGAAAATCTGGAGTGTTTATTTTAAAAAAGTTATTAACAATTCGGTGTCCAATCAGGCTCGTCCTCTTTATCTAAGTCAATGATATATCTATCCCACTCCTCGTCAGTCAAAAATATCATCTCACCTGTTAGTCTATCTTTACCTCTATACTTCTCCTTACTATGGTATTCATCACGTATTCCTGTAATATCTCTATATTCGTCTCGTTTACCCATGTGTCTGTAATATCGATGTGATCACCCACATTATTAGTACTACTGGTATTATCTTTGCTGTTAGTATTATGTTCTTTTTCATATCTATTGTTTTAGTGGTAGTCAAGGAATCGAACCTCGATATGAACCACATACTCTCCTTAATGGATAGAGTTGTTTCACTACCTTTATACACTCTACTTAATGTATTTAATCCGACGTGTATAATATCCCGGAATCTTTTTATTGGCCACCTATATGGACGTGCACTAAGCGCATCGCCTGAAAAGCACATTGTGCCAGTGAACAAATAATTATTCAATATAGAAGCAGTATAGGGGGACCTTGAGGCCTTACCCTTACTACCTATAATGGTTGTCTTATATCTCAACTGTTGCATCTACGTCTTCTGTATTAAATAGGTCATCATCTTGGTTCTCGTTAGGGATATACTTCTGTACGATCTGCTTTATAAAGGTACGTTCGCTATCTATACCACCTGCATTATCGAATAGTGGATAGATACATACTTCGCTTGCTTCTGCTAGCGTGAACCCATCATACATTAGACTTACCATCTCTACACTACTCCTTGTACTAACATGCGTACTTATCCTTGGCATCTCACTATTTAATTCTTTACGTGTATCTGCAACGATAGCCGCTACGGAACCTATTTTATCTTTATCAACCAATGGGAATAGCATGCTTAATAGATCTACTTCTTGTTCTTTATTTAATACGTCCATCTCCACTATAATAAATCTATCTAGTAATGCTCTATCCATGACTCTTGTTGCTGTGTATTCATTACCTATATTAGCTGTCGCTACGAACGTGACTCCTTTAGCAACTTTTATTGTAGGTGATCCATCTGCTTCATCCAAACGTAAATACCTTTGACCCTCATCTAACACTGTCATAAGTATGTTGTGTGCTTCAGGGTGTGCTCTAGACAGTTCGTCTAATAATATTACTGCACCTTCTGTTTGAATTGCTTTGACGAATAACGCTTCGCTAAAAAACGTACCATCTTCTTTATTAAAGTGTGTGTTCCCTATAAGCGTCGCTCTAGGGTCTTGTGTAGCGCCTAAATTAAAATAGAATTCAGGACGATCTAAACTGTTTGATAGGGATTGTGCAGCCATAGTCTTACCACATCCAGCAGGACCAGTCATCATTACGTTTTTACCACGCATTGCTGATCTAACTAAGAATTTCCATTTGATATCGCTAACAAATAGTTGGTTAGGCTTAAAACTAACTGATGACTCTATAAACTGCATTAGCTCCAACTGTTCAAGTGGGAGGGTAACATCAGTATCAGTGACGTTAATTCGTAAATCATTAAGTGAGTCCCAATCTGAACCTTTATAGGCGTTAGGACCAACTTCAAAATAACTAATATCGACTGTACCCATAGTTAGAGTACCTTCTTTATCCATAATCTTCACTGCTCGATTACCCTCTTTGAAGGCTCGAGCTACTCTCTCCTTAGACGTTGTGTCTTTAGGACATTTGTATTCATTACCTGCACCATCTACTAGCTTGGTAGGCGATATTGGCTTTAAATAGATCTTTTTATGGGTTGTCATTTTTTTACTCATTTCTTATTTTTTAGTTAGTATTAGTTATTTGTTATTTATAGTATAAATATAATCAATTTATATCAATCCGGAAACAGTTTGCCACAAAAGTTATTAACAAACCGTCGTTGGTTATTAACAATTACAGTAGTGAATATCCAGGGTACATGCTTAAAGCCATAGCCTTAGCTGATTGGAGATTGCATGCATCCACTACTGATTTACGTACTTTACCTGGAAAGGCAGCACATGTTAGGTATACTGTGTATAGTTCGGATTTGGTCATTACTGTATTGTTCATTAGTTATTTATTTATATAGGTAATATAATCATTTTATATGACATATGAAAATGCCGGTGCACTTATTTTCAAAGAGTTATTAACAATTAGATTGATAGATTCCTCTTGTTCATCTCTAGTACTGAGTCGCATACTGTATTAAAGTGTGATCCAGTGTCAGCTGCCTTAACGGCTTTCCCGTAGATCATCTCTCCTTTCTTAGTAACTGTGATCAGGTTGCTGTTTGCGTTTAGTTTGATTGTGTACTGTCCGATTGTCTTCTTCATAATGTGTATAGTTTAATTTATTGTTATTTATAGTATAAATATAATCAATTTTTACGACATATGAAACTATTTTTGATGACAATATGTCACATCTATATGACAATGTGTCAAAGTGTGGCTGATCACACATCCTGAAGATAGTGATATCTCTCACATAATCAGTCGGGCCTGTAGAGCTATCAATTGAGAGTATTATTGGCCATTAGATCACACATTTTAGATGGTAAAGATAAGCTAGATGAGCTTCAAACCGTAAAGAGATTAGATAGTAACTGTAGGTTAGGGTGTAGTGGGGATACGTAGGTTAGAGGGCTCTATAGGTAATACAGACACCTAGGTCGACAGTATCTGAGTGCACTAATGTGTGATAAACCGATACCACTGGATGGCCCGTTGGTACACAGCCGTGATGGCCTTTAATTCAATTCTGACACTTGTATTATACCTAATATCTAGAGACCGGTATCAGCCGGGGTGCAGAAAATATTCCTCTCACCACCTCACACACAATGGCGGATCCCTATGCTGATACGGTACTAATTCCCCCCTCTATAGATGTATTATATCTATAGTTGATTGGAGACACCATATGGGTGACTTATTACCCATCTGTACATCGCTGGCATGCTGCTATGGGTTTGGTGTGTTTTACATTGTATCTATTACAAATAGGGCGGCCAGGAGGGTAGCGATTGCTGGATTACCTGTTCCGTATAGTAACACCATTAGGCCTAGATCTATCCATCTCCTATTCCTATCTAACCAACACTGTACACCTAACCTTGTAGTATTAAGATTTACTTCACGTTCTATACCATGCTGTATATCTTTAATATCCTCTTTAGTTTCTTCAATTGCTTCGTTTATTGCTGCTCTATTTACTTTCATAATTTCTCACCTTTTTTACTGTTCTGTTTTTTGACCTTACTATTCCAATTATCTTGACTGTACTCCTCGTCTTGAAGTCTTTCTATTGCTCTAGAATTTTTATCTAACCATTTATTATAGCTGTCATCTGGCTCTGTTGAAGTACCCATATTTACCAAAGCCATAAAGACTATAGTAAAGAGAAGAGCTGCTCCTATTATAACACCAACAACCCTTAGAAACTGTTCTCTATCATTCATGAATGGATCCCAACATACCCATACAAATACACATGTGGTAACGGCTATCGCCCATCCTATCAGTTTATCCTCTTTAAGCATTCTTAGCCTCTTCTTTTTCTATTACCTTTTCGTCACAGGCTGCTAAGATTTCCTTTATAAGTTTTCTACTGCTAGGTGTGATACCATACGGCTCATTCCTACTAAAAATGTCTTGAAGTACTGTTCTTACTGAATGCTTACTATACTGTGGATTCCACTTTGGTTTTCTTTCTACTGCCATCTTTTATTCCTCTTTTTATTGTTAAATCTATTCATTGACCAATGTTTTCTTTTTTCTTTCTGTAGTCTTGCCCTACCCTTACTTAATGCGTGTCTACTAATAACGACTGCTGTAGATACAAATAGGATTAGGTATATTATAAGTTCCGGTTTATTCATTTACAATACCCTTTCTAATCATTTCGCCTCCATTAACCTTGATCCTATTTAATTTGTATAGTGCTCCATCATAATAGGATGCGCCTATTGGACCGTTTTGTTTGATATCTAACCCTAATTCTGTTGTCCAACTCTTTGACCAAAGAAAGGATTTCTCCCTTTCTATGATATATCTAACAGTACCTGTTAAATGGTTTTCTTCTCTTACTATTCTGTATTTTGTCATATTATTCTCATTTGCTTGTTACGCCTCGCGAGAGGCCTTGGTGCGACCACCGCATTTTCTCTACCGCGTGTTTTTTTGCGCGCGCCCGCCTTTTTTAAATAAACAGTCATATACATGTGGGGTTGGATTATGATATATGTATTGAGGTTCTATTTGGTTGATTGGGTATTTATCTATAAACATCTGTATTTTTTCCTTTATGATCGATTTAGCAGTACCAGAGTGGAATTCTATAAATAATACGTCTGGATGGTATGCTAGAACGTCGTCAATGATCTGATATTCTGCTCCTTCTATATCAATCTTAATGATATCTGGAGAGTATTTTCCTACAAGATCGTTAAATCTAATAGTCTTTACTTCATCATATTCTTTAAATTTGCTATTCTTATTATCTATAGTTGTAACGGAGCAATGCTTACTTCTACTGCTACTCTTATAGATATGTACAGTATCTTCATCACTATTTGAAACAGCACCATGAATGCATTCAACATTATCTGTGTCCTTAAATGAGTCACTTAACTTATTAAAATTTCTATGGTCACATTCTACAGCAATAACCTTAGATGCCCCAAAGTCCTGTGCTACCTTTGTAAAACCGCCAATATTTGCCCCTAGATCAAGACAAACCTTACCAGCATAATCAACTCCTCCAATTATATAATTTGCTATACTTTCGCATATCATAGCTGAGTCAACCGATTCATCTGCACCTAGAAACTCTTTATACTCCTTTCTGATTTTTTGGAATGATTGAGCATCGTCTATTGAAGTAAGATTAAATTTTATTTTCATTTTATTCTCTATTTGTCTATTACCTTTGCCTTTGATCTACAGTGAGGACAGGATATAAACTCCCTATTAAATATTGGCTCTATTCCATCCTTATCTGACATCACCCATTCACCAGTACATTTATAACATGTGAAGTTCCAACTAGTCTTAACAATTATTTTTTCTACTGTATGGAAGCATTTTTTAAATATGTCCATTGACCATTTATTCTTCAACATTAATCTTCTTCTTCGTCTTCATAATCAGCGTCGTAGTCTACACATGGTGTTGGTGGTATACCAGTAAGCTCGTTAACATATTCTTTAAGCGACTGTATCAATCCTGCTTTGGTGACGTTACCATTTTCGTATTGGTGTAGTTCGTCGACCATTGCCGTTATACTAATTAATTCTTTGATACGTTTCATTTCTTCTGAAACAGTAAGTTTTGTTTTGTCAATCATGTTTTTATTGTGTTGATATATCTAATTCGCCACTCCATAGATATTCTTCTATTTCGTCTCGTACTTCTTGGGTAAATTGATCTTCTCCGTCCATCCAAATAATTTCACCGCCTTTACTGTTTTCTGCTATTCTTATAGTGAATTTCTTGTCGTCCCAATCCAATACTATTTCATCTGTAGCTGCCCAAAAAACTTGATCACTTGACACTACTGTCATTTCTTCAAATTTATCGTCTTCTGTTTCGTGTTCAATCATTATTTTCTCTTTAAGTTTAAGCACAAATAATAAAAATAGTCTAAGTCATCTGCGTATTCTCTACAGATATACTCATAATCTTTTATATCTAGGCCTTGCTTCGTTAGTATTCTTCTATATGTTTCAATAATCTTTTCAAAGTTGATATAATTTTCAAATGGTTGTATACCAAAGAATGCGGTTCTAATATTTTGCCATGCTCTTTCAATATTGCCATACGGTCTTGGTACAATGTTTATAAGTAGTACTGATTCATCAGCTAGCAGATTATTTACGTTCTCTATTACTTCAAAATTTTCACAGTATTTACCATATCTACCTAATGGATTATCTATTGAAACTATATCATATGATTGATGGTTTTTATTATTTGCTAAAATTCTCATACTCCAATCTACAGAATCTGTGATTCTTATTTCTGCATCTGGAAAGTTTGATCTGAGTTTCTCTTCGTATTTGCCATCAATTTCTAATAGGGTTACGTCTTTAGAATCTTTAAATAGTGTCTGTGTATGCCATTCACCTGTTCTTGCAAATAGTTCAAGGCATTTCATATTACCAATATTAAACTTCCAATCCCATTCAATAGTGCTTCTCAAATATTGTATTGCCTTTGCTGATTTATTGTTCATTTTCATACCTATTTCCTATGTCCTTTTATGAATCCATGAATAAAAATAATAGTACCAATTGGCCATAATAAAACAACTAGTATTCTCATAATCATATTATAAGGGTCTTCCGATGGTGGGAATGGCCAGTTCTTTATTCTTTTAAGATGGTCAGCTGAAAGTTCAACTAGAAAACCAAACACTATCCCTATTGCTAGATATGTTATCATACTATAATACCTTACAGATTTGTGATTTTTTAACCTCAACTACTTCAAATTCTATTCCACCGTCTACCATATCTTTAGTCGTTACTACTTCAGCGTCTGTTACTGAAACTGCTTCAACTAAATATTCTTCTTTTGCGTGTTTTACACCTTTTCCTGTGTCTATTGCGATTTTTACCTTTACTTGATAATACATACTATTTTTCTCCTGTTAATTGTTTAATAAAATTGTCTAATTTTTCTGATAATTCTTTAATATCAGAATTTTCCTTGTCTGTTGTATATGGTTTTATTCTAGACTCTATCCAACTACTAAATTGAGTAGAGGCGTAAAATCCTAATGTAAAGCATAGTCCACCAAATACTATAATTGCTACTGTTTCCATAGTTATTTCTTCTTTATATAATATAATAAAATTTTTTCAATCGGTAAAATATTTTAACAAGTAATTTAAAATATTATTAACTCCTTTATGTTTGCGGTTCTTAATTCAAAGTCATAATACGACGCAGGTTTTTTGGGTGTACCATCCTTTTTTAATTTATCGGGTATTTCCACTAATCTTATTTTTAAATCCTTGTAATGTTTCATATTAAAAAGGTCTTCCATATTATATTTTTTGATACCTCTTTGTGATACACCTAAACGATTATTTTCATTTGGAGATACCTCAATAGTCGTTAAAAGAAACGGCAATTCTTCACAAATCTCGTCCCAATCCTTAAATCCACCGTCAAACTGGTAAATTAAATACTCTGATATCTTATTTATTGAATAGACATGGTCACTTGTATGCATGGGTCTTAAGCCTTTAGACTCTCTGTCTTTCCTTCTTTCAAGTGCAGCTAATGACATTAGTTTTATTGGAAATCCTTGATGATTAAATCTATATATGCAAGTACCTATGAATCCTTTCCGTTGGTTGTGAGAATGTTTGTTGGACCCTTGATCTAAAAATACCTTTAGACTATTTAGCCACTCCATTTTTCTTTCTGTTTTGGCAAAATCTCTTATGTCCATATAACCTGTTTTAGAAATGATAACTTCTTTAGGCGGTTGGATTCGAACCAACAGTTTTTTACGAACCATCTTGTAAGGTAAAAACTTAAAAACCATTTACTAAACAGCCCTAGTTCGTTTTTAGGACTGGGACCCGGGGTTACCAAAGTCCAATTTACTTTCATCTTAGGTGCTCGACCATGATGATGGCATCTTCCGCGGGGAGTTGGATCTGGGTTTATATTCCTTACTACAACTCCAGCTTCTGCTACGCCTAAATTAGTTATCATATATAAATATCATTTAATTAGCTATTTCTTCCATTTTCGTAAACATGCTTTAATACTGGAAACCTTAAGCTATACTCTCCATCTTTATTCTTACTCTCTTCAAAATATTGTATTGTCACTGTTTTTCCCATTAGAAGTTCAGGATTTTTAAAGTATTTTTTTCGTTCATCCATTGAAAAACCAGATCCTACTCCTACTGTATTTCCCTTGTGTTCTATTGTTATATTACTAACCATTTCTTCTTCTACCTCTACACCTTCTTTAATATAACGCATTTCACCGAATTCTATACCTTTTACTATATATTCTTCGTCATAGAATTTTTTAACCTTTAGTAAGTCTTTACTTCGTTTACCAACATAAGATACATTTTTTCGCAGCATTAGGCCTTCCCAACCATTTACTGAAGCTTGATCAAATAATACTTGAAATGAATCTGAATCAGTTATAAGCAGTTGTTCTAATAGCTTTAGGTGTTTAACATCTGCACCAAGGTTAGAAGCAAGAGCTGCTCTTAAAAATGTTAGTCTCATTCCTAATTCTGTATTACCAGACTGATTAGTAAATTCATCAAGTGTAAGGAAATCAAATATTTGAAATAATGGAGTATCTATAGTATGGTTTTTTCTATTAATTTCCTTCATAACAGATTGGAAGTCTTCGTTACCATCTCCATCAAC
>Ga0308007_10001013_pt1 | contig 12517 bp, 19 predicted proteins | sample Neamet71_FD_203152 | JGI IMG/M metagenome (GOLD analysis project Ga0308007, IMG submission 203152) | Marine microbial communities from water near the shore, Antarctic Ocean - #71 | ecosystem: Environmental > Aquatic > Marine > Unclassified | place: Southern Ocean | collected 2014-06-07
GGAGCCTCTCGGCTCCCTCTGGTTAGCTAGTGAGTTACTAGCATGGCTTCTATAGCTTCTATCAAGGCCACCACCTTGACCACATCGAACGCTTTTTTATCGCCTTCCTTAAACTCACAGGCCTGCGCTCGCTTTATCGCCTGTTGGAGCGATTCCCTAACCTTGGCCGGTGTCGCTGCTAGCTCGATATTGTTAGTGCCCTGTTGGGGCGCTCTTTTGCCCTTTGATTTGTTAGAGGCTTCCTTGGCTTTATCCGTCGGATTCTTTTCTAGCATCTTACCGATCTTACCGATCTTAGAGCCTATGTCTGCTAGGATCATCGTTTTGCGTTTGGCCTTTGGTGATCCCTTAGCGTGCTTGCGTTGTACCGTATCGTTTAACTCGGTAGCCTTTGCCAGTTGGGCGGAAGTCATCACCAGCTTTTGCTCGGCCTCGGGGTAACCTTTCAACATGGCTAATTTGAACTGATTGAACTGGGTAGAGGTAACAGTGGATAGGTGCTTGCGCGCTCCCCTGTTAGGGCTGATGAAATGCGTGGGCGGTATCTTGTTAGCCCGACATTGATCTAGCACGCTGACCGTTGATTTTTCATACGCTATAGCTCCCGACGCGTACGCAGTAATTACTGGAAGTATCTCGGCCACCTGACTAGCAGTAGCAGTAGGGGTATATTCTTTTGTGTCGATCATAATGTGTAACCTTATAGAGTGCGCGATCTTGTATCGGTGATCACGTTGACCGATCAAAGTATTGTTTCGCTTTGATGGTTCCATAATAACAAGTTTACGTACGTTTGCAATAGATCTACTAGTAACTGATTAGGTAATTACCTAATAGCCTATTCTACCAGCGACAACCACAAAACAGCATACCTCGCACCACACCCGCCCCCCACCACCCGCCTGCTATATAGAAATACTTTACGCTGTATATATTACTAATCTACACAAATAATTCGTTATTTTCTGAGTTTGAGACCCCACCCCCCCTCTTGAGGCCGTACCCCCCACCTGTTTTTTAAAAACCTGTTGTAAAAATTTTTTTTTTAGGTACGCTGGGTTACCCATGAATACTCTTAAATCTAGTACTTGCACGGGAAGGATAGGCGAATTCTTCGCTATGTACACGTTGGAGAAGCATGGCATAGAGTGCCACCATGTAGATCGTTCCGGCGTAGACCTGTGGTGCCAGTCACACGACGGCACTATGTTTACCCTACAGGTAAAGTCTGCCTACGAGCTTGAATTGGGTAGGAAGAAAGGTATTCGCCGTAGGTATTCCTTTAACCTACGTACGTCAAAGGTAGCAGATTTTTATATGTTTGTTGCGTTAGAGAAGGAGAGGGTAATTGTAAAGACGCTGGATGAGTTGGGGAATAGAATTGGCTCGCAAATATCCCCCCGCACGTTCACTGAAGAAAAAATGGCGGAGGGTCTGCATAGGCTCAAGACATTTAGAATGGAAGACCGTCTTCAACTGCAATAACAAGAAGTCCTACGATTGTGATGATACACGCAGAAACAATAAATAAAGTAAAACTAAACACAAAATAACCTCGAAGTAAGTAGGGGGTAAAAGAGGCGCTATTATAGTAAGTATCGCCTATGATCGGAAATGCATAATATTCATGGAGGTCATACCATAAATGGTATGCTTGTTTCTAGATAACAAGTATGTTACAAAGGCGCTCCGGTTTAACAACCTGCGATTACAATATGACTATTAAACTCGAACCTGAAACTGGGGTTCCGCTATTTGATGACGATCCTACGGTGGACTTGAATGTCCGCGTGCAAGCAGCTAAAACAACGGCCTTAGAGCTAGCAGAACACGGGTTAGAACTTAAACCCAATAAAGAAGACGAAGACGTGGCAGCTAAACTTGCCATAGCGTATGCCGACGACCCTGAAAAGACGTCTAAGAAAGCAACAAACAAACGTATGGCTAACCTGACCCCAGCCTCACTGGTGCTTACAGGCAACATACTCACGGAATTTGGTGCCTCTGTAGTGGAGTCAGCCGTTTCTGTGCGTCACTTAGTAACCAATAAGCTAATCCTAGAGACCGAGAACCCCGATCCACGCGTACGTATTCGAGCGTTGGAGTTACTGGGTAAGATTTCGGACGTAGGACTGTTCGCAGAGAAGTCTGAAGTTACTGTTACACATCAGTCAACAGATGATTTGAAGGCTAAACTGCGTAGGAAGCTAGAAAAACTAGTAAATCCGGCGGAAGAGGTCGTTCTAGACGGCGAAATCATTGACCTAGACGCGGAATTGGGGGTAAGTAAGGATGCCTAGCACGTCTGAGGACTTTACTCAAGCAGAAATCCGGCATATGCTGGACAATATTGATGAGTTTACGCCCGACGAAGCGGCAGAAATAGAAAGACTTGTAGATGAGCTATCTTCTAGAAAACAGAACCAGCTATCCTATGACGATTTGATCGCGTTCTGCAAAGCTATGATGCCTGACTTCATTGTGGGCAAGCACCACCGCATTTTGGCTAACCTACTCATGGAAATTGAGAGTGGGGTAAAGGATAGAGCCTGCGTAAACATCCCTCCGCGCCACGGTAAGTCACAATTAGTGTCTATTTTCTTCCCCGCGTGGTATTTGGGGCGTAATCCTACCAAGAAAGTAATGATGGTGTCGCACACAACCGACTTAGCGGTAGATTTTGGCCGTAAAGTACGTAATTTGATCTCTACACCCGAATATCAGGCCATATTCCCCACTGTAAAGCTAGCCAGTGACTCCAAATCAGCGGGTCGTTGGAATACTAGTGTAGGTGGAGAGTACTACGCATGTGGTGTTGGTTCAGCACTGGCGGGCCGTGGTGCTCACTTATTGTTGGTGGATGATCCCCATTCAGAGCAAGACGTGATTAATGGTAACTTTGTTGTCTTTGAGAAGGCATATGAGTGGTTCACGTTCGGTGCTCGTACGCGCCTAATGCCGGGGGGTAGTGTAGCTATTATCCAGACTAGATGGCACATGGACGACCTAACAGGGCGTGTTGTTAAGGACATGGCCCAGAACGAGCGCTCTGACCAGTATGAGGTCATAGAGTTCCCCGCTATATTAGATGTAGATGACCCAGACACAGGCAAGCCCATACAGAAGCCCCTATGGCCTGAGTTCTTTGACCTTGAGGCCCTGTTACGTACCAAGGCATCCATGCCTACGTTCCAGTGGAACGCTCAGTACCAGCAGCAGCCCACTGCTGAAGAAGCCGCGCTAGTTAAAAGAGAGTGGTGGAACGAGTGGGAGAAGGAACGGCCTCCGTCTTGCGAGTACATAATCATGTCGCTAGACTCCGCAGCCGAGAAACACAATCGTGCCGACTATACTGCACTTACTACGTGGGGAGTCTTCCTTAATGAGGAGACTTCAGCGTATAATATAATCTTGCTTAATAGTATAAAAGAGCGTATGGAGTTCCATGAGCTTAAAGAGTTAGCTATGCAGCAATATACAGACTGGGAACCAGACGCTTTCATAGTAGAGAAAAAGAGTTCTGGTGTAGCTTTGTACCAAGAAATGCGCCGTATGGGGCTGCTTGTACAAGAATATACTCCTCATAGGGGTTCTGGTGATAAGCTAGCACGTCTAAACTCTGTATCCGATATTGTACAGTCAGGTCTATGTTGGGTTCCCCAGACTAGATGGGCAGAAGAAGTAGTAGAAGAGATCGCGGGGTTTCCCTTTATGAGCCACGACGATCTAGTGGATTCGACAGTTATGGCACTTATGCGGTTCAGGCAAGGCGGCTTTATACGTTTACCTACTGATGAGCCAGAAGAAATTAAATATTTTAAACATCGCGGTAGCGGGTTTTATTAAGAGGTTAGATCATGGCAATTGAGAAAGGTTTGTATGCTGCCCCCGAAGGCATCGAAAGCGAAGAGATGGAAGAAGGGTTAGAAGGCGAGATGATGGAAGAAGGACTGGAGATAGAGATAGTCGATCCTGAAATGGTCACTCTATCTGACGGTAGCATGGAGATCACTATAATTCCGGGGCTTGAAGAAAGCGAGATGGAATTTGACGCTAACCTAGTAAATTTTTTAGATGAAGGACTTCTAAATGAGCTAGTGAGTGACTTAATAGGGTTAGTTGATTCTGACGTAGAGAGCCGTAAAGACTGGGCAGATACTTACGTTAAAGGGCTAGACATCCTAGGATTTAAGCATGAGGAGCGTACTACTCCTTGGCAAGGCGCGTGTGGCGTGAACTCTACTGTTTTAGCCGAAGCAGCCATTCGGTTCCAAGCAGAGACCATGAGCGAGACTTTTCCTGCCGCTGGCCCTGTAAGAGTTAAGATTCTCGGAGAGGAGACAAAAGAAAAATTAGAAGCCTCTGAACGCGTAAAAGCGGACATGAACTACGAGCTTACAGAGAACATGGTTGAGTATCGTCCAGAGCATGAGCGTATGCTATATAGCCTAGGACTTGCAGGATCGGCGTTTAAGAAGGTTTACTTCGACCCTAATATGGGTAGACAAGTAGCTATCTATATCCCCGCAGAAGACGTTATTGTGCCTTATGGCGCATCTAACATAGAGTCAGCGGAGCGCGTATGTCACGTCATGCGCAAGACCAAAAATGATGTAATGAAGCTACAAGTAAGCGGTTTTTATTCTGGGGTTGAGTTGGGAGACCCCGAACCGTTCCACACAGACATTGAGAAACGTAAGGCCGAAGAAGGTGGGTATGACATCACCGACGACGAGCGATACACTATATATGAAATTCATGCCGATTTAATAATCGAAGGTTTGGATGACGAAGATGGGATAGCAAAACCTTACATAGTAACCATAGAGCGTGGGACAGAAGAAGTACTAGCTATTCGCCGTAACTGGAACGAGGAAGACGACTTAACATTAAAGCGTCAACATTTCGTACACTACGTATATGTGCCCGGATTTGGCTTCTACGGCCTTGGACTGATACATATAATAGGGGGGTACGCTAAAGCCGGAACGTCTATTATACGGCAATTGGTGGACGCTGGTACGCTATCTAACCTTCCGGGGGGTCTAAAATCTCGTGGGCTACGCATTAAAGGCGATGATACTCCTATAGAGCCGGGCGAGTTTAAAGACGTAGATGTACCATCCGGTAGCATCCGCGAAAACATTATGCCCCTTCCTTATAAGGAGCCGAGTCAAACTCTGCTAGCTTTGCTCAACCAGATTACTACGGAAGGCCGTCGCCTAGGCGCTATTGCTGATATGGACATATCCGACATGTCCGCTAACGCCCCAGTAGGTACTACATTGGCGTTACTAGAGCGAACACTAAAGCCTATGGCTGCGGTAATGGCGAGAGTCCATTACGCTATGAAGTTAGAGTTTAAGATGCTCAAGGCTATCATGGCGGAAGAAGCCTCTGAAGAGTACGATTACCAGCCTAACAGAGGAGAGGTATCAGCACGTAAATCTGACTACTCTATGGTTGATGTAGTTCCCGTAAGTGATCCTAATAGTTCTACAATGGCGCAACGGGTAGTACAGTATCAAGCAGTGTTACAGATGTCGCAACAGGCACCTCAAATATACAACCTACCTCAGTTACACCGTCAGATGATTGAAGTGTTAGGAGTTAAGAACGCCGACAAGTTAGTGCCCACAGAAGATGACGTAAAGCCTACCGATCCCGTAAGTGAGAACATGAACGCCTTAACTGGCACCCCCATAAAAGCGTTTATAACTCAAGATCACGAAGCCCATATGCAAGCACACCAATCGTTCATGCAAGACCCCCTGATTGCGCAGACTATTGGACAGAACCCTCAAGCTAAAAGAATAATGTCGGCGCTACAAGCGCATATTGCGGAACATCTAGGATTTAGGTATCGCGCCCAGATGGAAGAAAAACTTGGCGCACCGCTACCCCCACCCAATCAAGAACTTACCGCAGAGACAGAAGTGCAGCTAGCACGACTTATAGCGGAAGGTGGTAAGCAACTTACAGCCCAGCATCAGCAAGAAGCGGCACAAAAAGAAGCGCAGAAGAAACAGCAAGACCCTGTTGTACAAATGCAACAAGCGGAACTACAAGTTAAACAGCAAGAAGTCCAGCGTAAATCTCAGAAAGATCAAATGGATATGCAACTTAGGCAGGCAGAACTACAACGTAAATCTCAGAAAGATCAAGCTGACATTGCTATAGACCAACAGCAACTACAACTTGAAGCCCAAGAATTGCAGGTAGACACTGAGAAAACTGTGGCGAAGATGGCGGCGGACAGACGTAAAGATGCCAGAAAAACAGAAATAGACGTTATGAAAACTTCCGTAGAAACAGCAAACAAACGTAACAAGGAATAAATATGGCTACTACCGTCTTAGACGTGCTTAAAAAGAAAATCGAGGACGACATGTCCTCCGCGCAAGAATTTCTAGGTAATGGAGGAGCTAAAGACTTCGCCCAGTACAAAGAAATAACAGGAATGCTACGAGGTCTCACTTCCTGTTTGAATCATGTAAACGACCTCTCGCGTAATTATTTGGATGATGACAATGACTGATTTATCAATCGCAACAAAAGAAGCGGAAACCGAAGAAGAACTCGAACATCAAATCCCTGCTCCTGTGGGATACCGAGTCCTAGTAGCCATGCCGCAAGTAGATGATACCTACGGCGAAAGCGGCATTATTAAGTCTAGTAAGGAAATGCATAACGAATACATCATGTCTACCATCGGGCTTGTGCTCGACATGGGTAAGGAAGCGTATTCGGATAAAGAGCGGTTCCCTACGGGTGCTTGGTGTAAGGCTGGAGACTACGTTATGTTTCGTGCCAATACAGGCACACGTTTTAAAGTAGGTGGTGTTGAGTATCGTCTGATGAACGACGACTCAATTGAAGCAGTGGTAAGCGATCCTCGTGGCGTTACACGAGTGTGAGGAGTAAGTAATGGGATTTCAAAAAGTAGAGTACACTTTTCCTGATGATCAAGCTGATGAAGGCATAGAAGTAGAAGTAGAAAGTTCTAGCGCCCTAGCTATGGGAGAAAAAGAAACGCCAGTTAAACAAGAGCAAGATAACGAGGTTGAAGTTGAAGTTGTAGATGACACGCCTAAAGCGGATAGGGGGCGTAAAGCATCTAAACCCCCAGAAGACCTTACCGACGATGAGTTAGAAGATTACTCAGATAAGGTACGTAAGCGTATACAGCACTTCAGCAAAGGCTATCACGACGAACGACGGGCTAAAGAAGCATCTCAACGTGAACGTCAAGAGATGGAAGCCTACGCTAAAGCTCTTGTTGATGAGAATAACCAATTAAAAGGCAGTGTTGGTAAAAGCCAAGCAGCTTTGCTAGAACACGCTAAGAGAAGCGCTACCGGAGAAATGTTACTTGCAAAACGGGAGTATAAAAGCGCGTATGAAGATGGTAATGCCGATAAGCTACTAGATGCACAAGAAAGGTTAACCAATGCTAAGATAAAGGCGGATAAGTTAGAGAATATAGCGCCAGAGCCTTTACAAGAAGCTAAAGTTCCTGTACAAATACCACAAGAAGCTCCGACTCCGCCAGATGCCAAAGCGTCCGAATGGGCAAATGAAAATTCTTGGTTCGGTTCCGATGACGAGATGACAGCTTATGCTATGGGTGTACACAGTAAGCTAGTTAAGCAAGGTGTGGACACCACTAGCGATGAATACTACGAGGGCATTGATGCTCGTATGCGGAATACCTTCCCCGAAGAATTTGGGGAAATTGAAGAACCAGAGGTTAAGACAAGTAAGCGACAGTCAAATGTGGTTGCCCCCGCAACGCGGAGCACAGCACCCAAAAAGGTGCGATTAACGCAAACACAGGTAGCTATTGCTAAAAAACTTGGAGTACCTATTGAACTATACGCCCGAAAGGTTGCTGAAGAAGAGATGAGGAAAATATAATGGCTGATAACAGAATTAACCGTGAAAATACCACCCGTGAAAAAACGGCCCGTAAAGCAGCTTGGACTAAGCCGGAATTATTACCTTCCCCTAATCCTGAGCCGGGTTACGTATTTCGTTGGATTCGTGTAAGTACACAGGGTACTGTTGATGCTACCAATGTTTCTTCAAAGATACGCGAAGGCTGGGAGCCAGTAAAAGCGTCAGACCACCCAGAGATTACTCTTGTAACTATCGAGAACGAAAGGTTCAAAGATAACTTGATAATCGGTGGACTAATGCTATGCAAGGCTCCAGAAGAACTAGCTCAAGAGCGCAATACTTATTACTCTGACCAGAGTAAAGCGCAAATGCAGTCAGTTGATAACAGCCTAATGCGGGAAAATGATCCACGTATGCCGCTATTTAATGAGCGGAAATCGAAAGTTACCTTTGGTAAGGGAACTTAAACTAAATTTTTTATAGGTAAAATAAAATGGCAACTACAGCCGCTCCTTACGGGTTTGTTCCCGTACGTAAAGCTGACGGTACCCCTTATACGGGTGCTCGTGACGCTTTTCTTATTACTCCTGCTGGCGTAGCTCAAAATATTGGCTACGGTTCTCTTGTAGAGATCAATGCAGGTTATGTTCAACTAGCTTCTGGCACTGGCGCAGACGCAACTAATAACAACCTTGGTGGTAACGCTATCGGCGCACTAGGCGTGTTTGTTGGTTGTGAATACATCAATGCTGAAGGTCAATTGATATTTGCTCAGTTTTACCCTTCAGGCACTGCTAACGCTACTGCTTATGTTATAGTCGATCCGGGCGTAACTTTCCAAGTACAAGCTGACGCTGCTATTGCTCAGACTGCTCTTGGTCACAATGCTCCTTTGACTGGCGCACAGAATGCTTTAACTTCTGTAAACACTACTACTGGTAAGTCTAATATTGCACTCGACGCTACTACTGCGACTGCATCTAGAGCTTTCAAAGTAATCGGTTTTGTAACTAAAACTGGTTCTACCATTGGCGACGCTAGGACTGATGTCTTGGTTAAATTTAACCTACCGTACCACCAGTTTGGTACCGGCATCGTAGGAGAATAACTAGATGGCTATTTCAAGAAGTCAATTACTAAAAGAGCTACTCCCCGGACTAAACGCATTGTTTGGCCTAGAGTACGCGAAATACGGCGAAGAGCATAAAGAGATTTTCGAGACTGAAACCTCTGATCGTTCTTTTGAAGAAGAAACTAAGCTATCTGGTTTTGGTTCAGCTCCAACAAAATCAGAAGGTTCTGCAATTGAGTATGATAATGCTCAAGAAGCATGGACTGCACGCTACACTCACGAAACTGTTGCAATGGGTTTCTCAATCACTGAAGAAGCGATTGAAGATAACTTGTATGACTCTTTGTCATCTCGTTACACCAAAGCACTAGCTCGTGGAATGGCGTACACTAAGCAAGTTAAAGGCGCTGATATTCTTAACAACGCTTTTGCTGCTGCTAGTACTTATGGCGACGGACAAGTACTTTGTTCTACTGCTCACCCACTGGTTAACGGCGGTGTTAACTCTAACCGTCCTGCGGTTGCAGCCGACCTTAACGAAACTTCTTTGGAAGCAGCTATCATTCAGATTGCTGGCTACACCGATGAGCGTGGTCTTTTGATCGCGGCCAAGCCTAAGAAGCTAGTTATCCCACCTTCCTTACAGTTTGTTGCAACTCGTTTGCTTGAGACTGAAGGCCGCGTAGGAACTGCGGACAACGACATTAACGCTATTATGAGCAATGGTGCCGTTCCACAGGGTTATGCAATTAACCATTACCTGACTGATACTGATGCATGGTTTATGATGACTGACGTACCTAATGGTTTGAAGCACTTCGTTCGTAGCCCAATGGCTACTTCTATGGACGCGGACTTCGACACTGGTAACAGCCGTTATAAGGCTCGTGAGCGTTACTCGTTCGGTGTATCTGATCCACTAGGTATCTACGGTTCGCCCGGCGCTTAATCGCGTAGTAACACGCTGTACTAAGGGGGCTTCGGCCCCCTTTTTTATTGTTGACTTAAAGCCACACACTGTGATATGTTTGCCTGTATCGGGAAACAATCCGGTGAATCTGACAGACCCGACTGACGACATGTAGACAGATTCTCCTCAACTCACATGTGAGAATTCTATAATGGCTAATACCACTTTTTCCGGCCCTATCCGCGCCGGTAACATCCGAAACACTATAGGCACAACTGTAGGCACTGACGTTGCTAACGTAGGCTATGTAGTTACGTGCCAAGATGCATTGCAAACCCTTGCGGGTGGCGCAGTTGCCGCCGTTGCAACAAACATAGTAATCCCCGCAAATTCCAAAATTGTTAACATTATTGTTGACATGGTTAGTGCCGCAAACACAACAACAAACATTAGTGTTGGTCAGGTTGGTGGTGGAGCTAGTACGTTTATAAACACATTGGCATCAGGCACTACTGTTGGTATTAAGCCACTTGGTGTTTCTGGCGGTGGAACCTTAGCGTGGGGCAACACGGGCACTTCAGACTTACGTCTTAATATAACGGGTTCAGCGGCTACTAACGCAGGGTCTGTCCGTATAACCGTAATGTATGCACAGGCGTTTAACACTACAATTCAACCGTAAGGAGTAGATTATGTCTTTTTCTTCTGACATTCAATCGACATTTATTTCTGCGGCAGTAGCGAGTGCAACGGCTATATCCCTTGCTGCGGGGGTAGGCAACAATGCTGCCCTCTCAATTGTTGGGGGGAGTCCTTTTACACTTGACGCTGCTAGAAAGATTACTATCACTTGCGTTGGGGATGATGACGCTATTTCCTTTACTATTGTTGGGCTAGACCAGCTAGGAAATGCGGCTACAGAAAGTCTCACAGGTACTGATGGTGGTGTATCTACTAGTGTTGGGTACTGGACTTCTATTACCTCTATTACAGCAGTGGGCGATCCCGCGAATAATGTAAGTGCAGGTACTTCTAACAGCGTAGTAGCCCCCATATTTGGTGGTAGATTACGATTACAGGGTTTGTATGCTGTTAATACAGGTACAGCAGGCACTATTACATTTAGGGAGACTAGTCCTACAGGAACTATTCGTATGCAATTTGCTACGGTAGGCTCTGCTACTAGTTCTGAATACCCTGACATACCTGACGATGGAATACTGTTTAAAGATGGGGGGTATGTAGATTATTCTCCTGTAAACATGTCTTCTATAACTTTATTCTATGCGTAAGTACTACAAAAAAGGGGGTTCAGTTGACAAGAAGAGTATGTCTTGCAACTCCCCCAAGCGTACGCCTTCTCACCCTAAGAAGTCTCACGTAGTTAAATCGTGTGAGAATGGTAAAGAGAAGGTAATACGTTTTGGTGAACAGGGCGCTAGCACTGCGGGTAAACCTAAGAAAGGCGAGTCTGCTAAAATGAAGTCTAAGCGCAAATCTTTTAAATCTAGGCACGGTAAGAACATTGCTAAGGGTAAATCCTCCGCAGCTTATTGGGCCGATAAAGTTAAATGGTGATATAAATGGATAATGTACCAATGGTTCCCTCTAAAAAAGAGTTTGATGCGCTGACTCCAGAGCAGCAAGAAGCTCGTAAGCGAGAAGCTGCGATATTTAATATGATGACTCCAGCGCAGCAAAAAGCAGCTATGGATAAGAAGAAGAAGGAAAAGGCCACGCCGCCTGTTAAGAAGATGATGAGCGGCGGAATGACCAAGAAAAAACCTGTTAAGAAGATGATGGGTGGCGGAATGGCTAAAGCGTATAAGGAAGGCAAGACGGTTCGTGGCTCAGGTATGGCTAAGAAAGGCGTACGTGCTTGTAAGATGCGTTAATGAGACGTTACTACAATAAAAGCGGCTGTGGCTGTGGGTATAAGGAAGGCGGTACAGTAAAAGACGCTTGCTATACTAAGGTCAAGAAGCAATATAAGGTGTTCCCGTCAGCGTATGCGTCGGGAGCTATTGCTAAGTGCCGGAAGAAGAAGGCTGGTAAGTAGTGCGTGCATACTATAAGTCTGGCGGTAAGATACGCAAGACAGAAAAAGGTGCATCTTTAAAGCGTTGGTTTAAAGAAGACTGGAAAGATGTCAGCACTGGCAAGTCTTGTGGCAGAAAGAAAGGCGACAAACGAGGAACACCTTATTGCCGTCCTTCTAAGAGAGTATCTGAAAAGACTCCTAAGACCTCTGGCGAGATGTCTAGCGCCGAGAAAGCAAAGAAAGTAGCAGAGAAGAAAAGACTAGGGCAACCAGCAGGTAAGCCTAAACGCGTAACAGCTACCAAGAGATAAGGACACAAAGTATGAAAGGTGTAAAACACTATAAAAGAGACGGTACTGAGCACAAGGGTTCTAGTCACAAGATGGCTGATGGCACTCTGCATACTAACAAGTCTCACACTAAAACCAGTGTAAAGTTATTTCATATGAATGAGCTTTCTGCCAAGGCTAAAGTTAAAGCTAAGGTAAAGCCCGTTAAGAAAAAATTAGGTAAGTAATATGGCTACATCAGGTACTGCTTCATTTAATATGGACTTCACGGAGATTGCTGAAGAAGCATTTGAACGTGCGGGCCG
>Ga0308007_10001018_pt1 | contig 12499 bp, 8 predicted proteins | sample Neamet71_FD_203152 | JGI IMG/M metagenome (GOLD analysis project Ga0308007, IMG submission 203152) | Marine microbial communities from water near the shore, Antarctic Ocean - #71 | ecosystem: Environmental > Aquatic > Marine > Unclassified | place: Southern Ocean | collected 2014-06-07
AGAAAGGTGCCATTAAAACATTCTTAGAAATTTTAAAAAATTACTCTCTTTTGCATTTTGAAACATCAGAAAGTTATATGAAAAACTATTTAGACTTTGAATTTATGCCAGGACGTTATATAGGTGATGTTACCGTTTAAAAACATTATATTATGAAATCAAATACTTTTGATACCATCGTAATTGGTGCAGGAATGTCGGGAGGATGGGCTGCCAAAGAGTTTAGTGAACAAGGATTTAAAACCCTTTTATTGGAACGCGGCCCCAATGTGGAGCATTTAAAAGACTACCCAACAACCAACACGCAACCTTGGGAATTTAAGCATCGTGGAAGGCTTACTGCAAAGGAAAAGAAAGAAAACCCTATAGCCAGTAGATGCTATGCTTTCAAAGAGGATGCCAAACACTTTTTTGTTAAAGATGATGAGCATCCCTATATCCAAAAGAAACCTTTTGACTGGCTAAGAGGTTATCAAGTAGGAGGAAAATCAATAATGTGGGCACGCCAAGTTCAACGCTGGAGTAAATATGATTTTGAAGGCCCTAAACGAGACGGTTTTGCAGTAGATTGGCCCATTAGATATAATGACTTAGAAGCATGGTACACTTATGTTGAGAAATTTGTGGGTGTAAGTGGGAATAAAGATAATTTAGACACCTTACCAGATGGTGATTTTTTAAAGCCATGGGAATCTAACGTGGTAGAAGATTATTTCAGTAAAGAAATGAAAAAACACTATAAAGATCGGCATGTTATTTATGGTCGTTGTGCACATCTAACTGAAAGTAAGCCTCAATTCATCGAACAAGGAAGAGGTCTGTGCATGAGCAGAAGGATATGCCAAAGGGGCTGCCCTTTGGGGGGCTATTTTAATGTTAATTCTACTCTGATTCCATGGGCATTAAAAACCGGAAACATGACTCTTAAGGCGAATTCTGTAGTTCATTCTGTATTGTATAACGAAAAACAAAAAAAAGCAATTGGTGTTCGAGTTATTGACTCAAAAACAAAAGAAACAATAGATTGCTTTGCTAAAGTTATATTTGTAACTGCAGCAACACTAAACACTAACCTTATTTTATTAAACTCTAAATCTAAACGTTTCCCAAACGGATTAGGAAATGATAATGGGTTGATGGGCAAATACATTGCCTTTCATAATTATAGGGCCACAATCAAGGCCAAGTGTAAAGGATTTCCTGACAAGACTATCGAAGGAGCAAAACCAACATCCCATTATGTTCCGCGTTTCAGAAATGTTTATAAACAGGAGACAGATTTTTTAAGAGGATATGCTGCTGGTTTTGGTGCTTCACCGGCAAGAAAAACTGATATTAGAGGCTTTGGTACAACGCTAAAAAAACAACTCCTCGAAACCAAAGAAACAGGTGTTTGGAATGTTAATTCTCATATGATGGGAGAGACAATTCCTAAAGAAAGTAATCAAGTAACCTTAGATAAAGAAAAGGTTGATTCTTGGGGAATTCCACTTTTAAATATAAATGTAGATTATGATGAGAATGATGAGAAAATGATTCAAGACTTTTTTGAGCAATTTACTGAGATGTTTAAGAAAGCTGGTTTTGTTAATATTAAAACAAACGACAACAAAAGAAGACCTGGAAATGACATTCATGAAATGGGTGGTATTAGAATGGGAAAAGATCCTAAAACATCATTACTAAACAGCTGGAATCAATTACATGAATGTAAAAACGTTTTTGTAACAGATGGCGCTTGTATGACATCTACAAGTACACAAAACCCTTCTTTAACCTTTATGGCAATTACAGCAAGAGCTGCTAATTATGCCATCAAACAAATGAAAAAAGGATTAATTTAAGTAGACTTTAAAATATATTAGATGTCTACAGTGACTGTAGAAAAAAGACTTGATTTATCCCATTTATTTATAATAGTAAACATTGTGATGTCAGTTCCAAATATTTCAGTCAGAACCTAATTTAAAGAATAATCATAGTGTGGAAAGATTTTATTCGATAATTTTTTCATGAACACTATCTCTTTAAATTGCTCTATTTGATTTTTATCAAACAATAATATAAGATTTTCTTGTAGCGTTGGGATTGGAATAATATCAGTTTTAATCAATTTTTTGTTTCTCGTTACCCATTTTTCCTGATTTAAAATTAAATCTCGAAGATACATTAGTTCTTCAATATATAATTCTAACAAAATATTATTGAACTCTATGTAATAAATTTTACATTTTTCACAATAAGAGATTTGACCATTACTGTTTTTAAAAATAGTTTTTGTGTTCTTGTAAAACATATTTAAATTAAATAAAAATGAATTTTTAATTGTAGTTGATGATGAATTGTAAAAATAACTATATTTATTTAATCTAAATAAGAATTGTTGCTATTTTTGAAATATTACAAAAAGTCTGTTTTATTTTAAAAATATGCTTGATGCCTCGCTTTTTTCAACTTTTCATCTAAGAGGTCTTAGATTGAGCTTATAAATTTTATTTAATAAGTGAATTAAAATGTAGAATAGATAAGTGTTAGTTCTTCACTTGGCGTTTGTTCTCTTGAATTTGAAAGTCCCTTCCAAGCCTTTTGAGTTAAAAAATCATCTGGTATTTGCATTTGACTAAGAAAAACATCAGAACTTGGAAGGTGATGATTATCATGGTATTCAGGATGGTTTTTTTCATTAGTCATAAAATTAAAAGCGATATGAGTATGATCCAAGTCAAGCGCTTTGGTGGCTTCATCAACAGATGTAATTTCTCCAAGACCCCAAAATTTTCTGTGTCCATCAAGAATTTCCTGTTGAGCAACAGGTTTCCATAGTTGATCTTCATAGGAGACAAAATCTTCATTTTTTTGGGTCATAAAATGAAAATATCCCTTGTCACCAATTTCCCATTCTAATCCGAGCCATCCAGTTATGCACGAAGAAAGACCAAGGCTGTCTGGAAATAAACTTGCAGCATATAATCACATCACAAAACAAGAAAGACGTATCCTGGTGATTGGTGATCTCCACGCTCCTTTTGAACTTGATGGGTATTTTGATTTTTGCAAAGAAACTTACAAAAACTACAATTGTAATCAAGTCATTTTTATCGGAGATTTAATAGATAATCATTTTTCGAGCTACCATTTCAGCGATCCAAATGGTCTTTCTGGCGGTACTGAATTGGAATATGCTATCAATGATTTAAAAAAATGGTATGAAGAATTTCCTGTTGCAGATGTGTTAACTGGAAATCATGACAGAATAATACAAAGAAAACTTTTTGATTCTGCTATTCCTAAAGAGTGGATTAAATCATTTAACGAAGTTTTAGGAACTCCTAGTTGGAACTGGACAGAGCGTGTGGTTTATGATAGCGTACAATATACTCATGGGGAAGGCGGAACTGCTAGAACAAGAGCAAAAAACGACATGATGTCAAGCGTTGGAGGGCATATTCATACCCAGGCTTATGTTGATTGGATGGTTGGCAGAAAATTTCGTATTTTTTCAATGCAAGTGGGTTGCGGTGTAGACTCAAAAAGCTATGCAGCCGCTTATGCAAAGAACTTTAAAAAACAAGCTATTGGATGTGGAGTTGTTTTGGGGGGACATACTGCTATTAATTGCCTCATGGAGCTATAACTTTTAGCTGAACCGCACGCATTACCGCACGCAAAAAAAGAAACCCTTACTGATAGCAAGGGTTTACAAAGTATTAAGCGGAGAGACAGGGACTCGAACCCTGGCGACGGTTACCCGTCGACAGATTAGCAATCTGCTCCATTACCACTCTGGCACCTCTCCTATTATATTTTAGAAAAAGCAAATGTAATTGTTCCTCAATTAGAAAACAATACTTTTTTTGATTTAAGAAAGAAATTATTCTGGATATACTACCCTAAGATTATATACATTGATCAGTTTTTTTGACAATACCTTTTTAACGATCTCGATTTCAGCTAAAGTGATATTACAGTCATTGAATTGTTTTTCTTCAACTTGCTTGTTAACAATTGATTCAATAAAGTTTTGAATTTTATCAATTGTAGGATTTTTTAGGCTCTTTGATGCAGCTTCTACAGCATCAGACATCATCAAAATTGCAGTTTCTTTTGAAAAAGGGCGAGGCCCAGGGTAACTGTATAATTTAACATCAGGTTTTCCCCCAGATATTTCTTCTTCCTTTTTATAAAAATAATAAACCTTTGAGGTGCCGTGATGTGTTCGAATGAAATCAATAATCCGCTTGGGAAGCATGTGCTTTTTGGCAATTATAATTCCATTTGCAACATGATCAATTATAATCTTGGCACTTTCTGCTGGAGATAATTCTTCGTGAGGGGAAAGTCTACTCGCTTGATTTTCTGAAAAATAGGTAGGAGCATTAATTTTCCCAATATCATGGTACAAAGCTCCAACTCGAACCAATAAAGAGTTAGCTCCAATTTTATTTGCCGCTGTTTCAGCTAAATTAGCAACTTGAAGCGAGTGATGAAATGTCCCAGGCGCACGATCGGAAAGCTCTTTTAATAATGGTGAATTCGTGTCAGAAAGTTCCAACAAAGAAACATCTGATACCAGTCCAAATGTTTTTTCACAAAGATAAATAAGTGGTTGCGCAAAAAGCGTTATGAGTCCATTAAGAAAAAACAATCCAATTATAGTCAATTCAATTTCCGAAACACCTCCTTCATGGATAATGGTAAAAGCAATGTATCCTATAAGATAAACAAATACAATTCTTCCCACAGTAATAAATAAGTTTGTCCTATTTTGAAGTTGGGTTACAGATTGGATTGTGACAATTCCAGCAATGATTTGAAGAAAGACAAACTCAAAACTGTTGGGAACAATAAATCCTAGGGTTAGGATCGTTATTACATGGGTAAACAGACCCAAACGAGGATCAAAAAACGTTTTTAAAATAAGAGGTAAAATACAAATTGGAACCGCGTAAAGATAATTGACTTCATAATTAACCATTAATGTTGTGAGGGCAATCATACCCAATACATTCAAGAAAATAAAAGTCATTTTTTTGTTATTGTAGAAAACTTCTGGACGATAGTTGGAAAGGAATAAAAACAATGCCAAAAAAGTAAGGCCAATAAGAATTGAATAACCGAAAATGATCCAATAATAATTAGTATCACTCCAAAGTTTTGAGGTGTATTCGTTTTTAAGAGAAAGCAGTGTTTGCAGTTTTTCGCCTTCTACTACTTCACCCTTTGAAATTACAGTTGCATTTTGAACAACAATACCTCTTGACGTCGAGATATCTCCTAAAGCTCTAGCCAAACTATTGTTGGTGAACTTTTCGTCTAAGCCGATATTGGGTTGGATGATTTCAAAAAACAAATTATAGTAATGATCTACGGATGCAGTATGAATACTGTCAATGGCCATCGAAACAACTTTTTTTCTTAAATCTTGGATACGAGAAAATTGGTCAACAGCAACGGTTGATTCTTTATTTTGCTTAATCAGATAAACAAAACTACTCCCCGAATGTTCATATGCAACTGGGAAAACTCCAACCTTATAAATTTGATTTAAAATTTCATGACCATAATCATATAATACTTTATAGTTTGGACTTGAAGCAGGCAGGTTGAAAAAGTTTGAAAATTGAGTTTGATAAGAATTTTTCACATGATCAAAAACCTCAGGAGCTGCACGGTAGTATTTCCTTTGGGAATTGATAATTTCCAGCTTTTCGTTTTCTAGATCTTCGGTTGATTTTAAAATCGAAAAATCAAAAGGAGCATAAAGCGTTGGATATTGCCAGGGTTTTCCTTTTTGAAATTCATACTTAAACTGCCCCCCTTTGGGAAACAAATAGAGTGTCAAAAATACACACCCAATAAGTAAAAAAACTTTGTAGAGCATGGCTCGGTTTAAAACAATAAAGAGCCTAAATTTTTTCAATTCAGTCGGTTTTAAAATCAAATTTAATCAAAACATATTCTTAATGCATTATTTTAAAAATGTATTTCAATAGGATTGCAACCAATTTGATTATTTTTGTTTTAAAAAGGCCTTGTCTTTATGCGATTTTTGTTTTTTTATAAACTATAAAACTTGGAATACGGTATCTGCCATTTGGGGATTATCCCCTTGAGAAATGAAAACAATCACAGAAGTGAAATGGTTTCTCAGCTCCTCTATGGAGACTGTTATAAAATAATCGTAAAAAGAAAATCCTGGTATAAAATTCAAATGTATTGGGATGGCTATGAAGGCTGGATTCCGCACAATCAAGTTCACTTGATTGAAAAGGAAGTCTATTCGAAAACTACAGCATCAACACCACAAATATCAACAGACTTGATCAACTACATTACCGATGAAAACAATTTAATATTTCCAATAATCTTGGGAAGTGATTTAAGTGGTGTTAAGATTATAAATCATACTTTTGAAGGCCAAACTAAAGCTGGTGGAAAAGACAAAGAATTATTGATTAAAACCGCTTACATGTACCTCAATACTCCTTATTTGTGGGGAGGTCGCTCCCCTATGGGAATTGATTGTTCGGGGTTTACACAGATGGTTTACAAAATTAATGGAATCTCCTTGAAAAGAGATGCTTCTCAACAAGCCCAAGAAGGCGAAACGTTGAGTTTTATTGAAGAAAGTGAGGCAGGAGATCTTGCTTTTTTTGATGATAAAGAAGGGAAGATAACGCATGTGGGTTTGTTGCTTGAAAAAAATCACATTATACATGCGCATGGGGCGGTTAGAATTGATCAAATAGACCAAACAGGTATCTTCAATTCAGAAACGAAAACCCATTCACACAAGCTTCGAATGATTAAAAAAATTATATAAAAAATCTGTACTATGGAGAATTTTTTATGGTATTAGAGTTTAAATTACTTTCAAGTAGGGCTTTCATTTTTTTATACTTATCAGTATCGCCAAGAGTACCATAAATATTCATTAAAGTCTTAACGGCATCTTCGTTTTCATTAAGATCAATCAATTTTTCAAGAATTGGTACACATTCTTTGTACACTTCCTCTCTCTCGAGTTTATATGCATCGTATTTAGCGTTGTCCTTTAGAGAATTACTCAAGCTGTTCATTTTATCAACAATTACCGTTTCGCCTTCTAGAATTAAGGCCACTAAATTAAGATAAGAATTCTCTGAAGAAGGGTCTATTTCAATCGCCCTTTCATAATAAGCTCGAGCAGCTGTCTTATCACCCAAGTCAGCAGTAACCACAGCAAGATTATAATAAAGGCTCGCGTTTTCTGGATCATAAGCAATTGCCTCGTTTATCAAAGTTTTAAACTTCTCCTTATCACCCAATTGAATGTACAAGTTGGCCTCCGTAAGAATTAAATTAACATCATTCAGATTGGCTGAACGCGCTTCTTTAACCGCCTCAATTGCCTTTTCATTGTTTCCCAACTGGGCATAAATCAATGCAATATTTTTTACGATTTCAGGAAATTTCGATTCAGATTTTTCCTCTTTAAATTCTTTATATTCCTTGGACTTCTTGTAAAGATTGTATTCGGTTACCGAGACTTCAATTGGAGTATCCTCATCAGCTTCAGTTACAAAATATTTAGTAACAACACCAGTATAACCAATTGTTTTTAATTCAATGTAATAGTCAAGTGCAACTTCAAAATCCGAATTGTTAACCGCACTAGAAGCCGCAAAATAAAGGTAATCAGCATTGGCGTCTGGATCAATCATATAAGCCATATGGAGTTTACGAGAAGCGTTTTTAAAATCACTCTTTTCATTGTCATCAATTGCACTGTCTACAATGTCAGCAGAAAGCATGTCCATTTGATTTGCAACGTCATCCTTAATCGATGAGGATTCTTTTAAAGAGAGTAATAAATCATAGGCCTGGGTAAAGTCTTCATTATGCTGCGCAATTTTAGCCCTAAGAAAATCATAAGAAGTTTTCACCTTTTGATCGGCAGTTTCCAAAATTAATTTAAAATCTGTTAAAAGTTTTTCAGCACCAGTTATGTCATCAGCTTCGTATAATTTCAGAGCTTTTCTAAGTTCCTTTTTTTGAGAAAAAGAAAAGTTTATAATTAAAAGAAAAAATAAAAGTGTAATTTTTTTCATTAACATAAATTATGATTTATTTTAAATTAGATGTTTTGATAAATTTATTTTATTCAATTATTGTGTCATCTTCAATATCAATGTCCGAAATATCCTCAACTTCTTCGTCATCTTTCATTGTTTTAGCAACGGCTGCTATGGAATCACTACCCTTAATATTAATCAATTTGACCCCTTGAGTAGCGCGTCCCATAACCCTAAGATCAGAAACTGCCATACGAATTGCGATTCCAGATTTATTGATAATCATCAAATCGTCAAGGTCCGTAACACTTTTTAACGTAACCAGGGCTCCTGTTTTTTCCGTGACTGAAATAGTTTTTACTCCTTTCCCTCCTCGATTTGTTGTTCGATAGTCATCTAAACTAGATCTTTTACCAAAACCATTTTCAGAAACCACAAGAATATTAGCATCCATATCATTTACGGCAACCATTCCTACAACTTCATCTTGCTCGTTAGCCAAAGTAATTCCCTTAACTCCTGAAGCACTTCTTCCCATCGGACGAGTTTTACTTTCCTCGAAACGAATGGCTTTTCCAGATTTGACTGCAAGTAAAATCTGACTGTTTCCATTGGTCAGTCTAGCTTCTAACAATTCATCATCATCTTTAATGGTGATTCCGTTAATTCCATTGGCCCTAGGACGAGAATATTTTTCAAGACTAGTTTTCTTAACCTGTCCTTTTTTGGTCGCCATGATAACATAATGGCTGTTAATGTACTCTTCATCTTTAAGGTCTTGCGTACAAATAAAAGCCTTGACACGATCATCTTGCTCTATATTTATCAAGTTTTGTATTGCCCTTCCTTTTGTTGTTCTCGACCCTTCTGGAATTTCATAAACCCGCATCCAAAAACACTTTCCTTTTTGGGTAAAAAAGAGCATATACTGGTGGTTAGTTCCTACAAAAAGATATTCTAAAAAATCTTCGTTTCTCGTGGTGGTCGCTTTTTGTCCTACTCCGCCTCTATTTTGAGTTTTATATTCCGAAAGGGCTGTTCTCTTAATATATCCTGCATGAGAAATGGTAATTACCACTTTTTCATCAGGAATCATGTCTTCAATACTGAAGTTCCCTCCAGCATATTCGATTTTAGAACGGCGTTCATCACCATATTTTTCTCTAACTCCTGCTAATTCCGTCTTAATAATGTTCATTCGACGTTCTTTATTATCTAAGATGTCTTTTAAATCAGCAATCGTCTTTAATAATGAATCATATTCCGTTCTTAGTTTGTCTTGTTCAAGACCAGTCAGTTGACGCAAGCGCATCTCAACAATGGCTTTTGCTTGTATTTCTGTAAGCTTAAACTTGGCCATTAACTTCCCACGCGCTTCTTCAGCGTTTGATGAGGATCTTATTAATGCAATTACTTCGTCTATGTGGTCCGAAGCAATAATTAAGCCCTCGAGAATATGAGCTCTCTCCTCAGCTTTTTTCAGCTCATATTTGGTTCTTCTTATGACTACTTCATGACGATGCTCAACAAAATGATGAATCATCTCCTTTAAGTTCAATAATTGAGGTCTTCCTTTTACTAATGCAATATTATTGACACTAAAAGAAGATTGTAAAGAAGTGTATTTGTATAATTTATTAAGAACAATATTTGGAATTGCATCGCGCTTGAGTACATAAACGATTCGCATTCCTTTTCGATCTGATTCATCGCGAATATTACTGATGCCCTCAATTTTTTTATCATTGACCATCTCAGCAGTTTTACGAATCATTTCTGCTTTGTTGACTTGATAAGGGATTTCTGTAACCACAATACATTCGCGATCTCTAACCATTTCAATGTTAGCATTGGCACGCATTACTACCCTACCTCGCCCAGTATGAAATGCTTCTTTAACTCCTTCATAACCATATATGGTGCCTCCGGTTGGGAAATCTGGAGCTTTAATGGTCTTAATAAGCTCATCAATGGTTATATCCTTATTGTTTATGTATTGAATTGTGCCATCAACAACCTCTGTAAGATTGTGAGGAGGCATATTAGTCGCCATACCAACAGCAATTCCCGAAGCCCCGTTGATTAAAAGATTTGGAACCCGAGTAGGGAGCACCTTTGGTTCTTTTAAAGTATCATCAAAATTCAGCTGGTGATCAACAGTATCTTTGTCGATATCTGCCAATAAATCTTCTGAAATCTTGCGCATACGTGCCTCCGTGTAACGCATTGCAGCCGGACTGTCACCATCAACAGAGCCAAAGTTACCTTGACCATCGACCAACAAATAACGTAAACTCCACTCTTGAGCCATACGCACCATGGCATCATAAACTGAAGTATCACCATGGGGGTGATACTTGCCTAATACTTCCCCAACAATACGTGCTGATTTTTTGTATGCTGTATTCGAACGAATGCCTAGTTCGTGCATTCCGAACAAAACCCTTCGATGAACTGGTTTTAAACCATCACGGACGTCGGGCAATGCACGTGACACAATGACAGACATTGAGTAATCAATGTATGCCGATTTCATTTCATCTTGTATATTTATTGGAATTAATTTTTCTCCCTCTACCATTTTCTGTAATTAAACGTGTGAAGGCTAAAATATATCAATACCTGGGATTTGATGCATTTACATCAATTTTTTTTAAGGAATTTATCAACATGATAATCTTGATATTTATTATTAATATTTTAGAAAAGTCCTTTTGTAAAATCAATATTTTTTTGTCTATTAGCTGGTAAATTAAGATTTGGAACATTTTTTGATATGTATCAAATTTATAATATTAATAATATGGATGATAATTTTTCACCACGTGTCAAGGATGTAATTTCTTACAGCAAAGAAGAAGCCCTTAGATTGGGGCACAATTTCATTGGTACAGAACACCTTATGTTAGGGATTTTAAGAGATGGTGCAGGTAAAGCTGTTTCCATATTAAAATCAATCGAGGTCGATTTAGATGATTTGAGAAAAAAAGTAGAAATTCTTAATCCTGCAGTTATTGAAAATACTTCTATTTTGAAAGATAAGAAAAACCTTCATTTGACCCGGCAAGCTGAACGGGCTCTCAAAACAACCTTTTTAGAAGCTAAATTATTTCAAAGTGATTTGATTAATACTGTTCATTTATTATTATGCATTTTGCGTAATGAAAATGACCCGACGACCAAATTACTATTAAAACTTAATATTGACTATGATTTAATAAAGGAGGAGTTCAAATTATTGCTCGCCAATGACGATCAAAATTATATGGACCTTCCCACATCTTCTTCATTTCCGGATGAAAAAGATGATGAGAACGAATCTGGAAAAGAAAATCCTTTTGTACCAACTGCAGAGTCTCGTGGAAACATAAAATCCAAAACCCCCGTTCTTGATAATTTCGGAAGGGACATTTCGGCCTTGGCAGAAAAAGACAAACTCGACCCAGTTGTTGGGCGAGAAAAAGAAATCGAACGTGTATCTCAAATTTTGAGTAGACGCAAGAAAAATAATCCTTTACTGATCGGTGAGCCTGGTGTAGGTAAATCTGCAATCGCTGAAGGATTGGCACTAAGAATTATTCAGAAAAAAGTTTCTCGTGTGCTATATGGTAAGCGTGTTGTTTCTCTCGACTTGGCGAGCCTTGTCGCTGGAACCAAATACCGTGGACAATTTGAAGAACGCATGAAGGCAGTTATGAATGAGTTAGAAAAAAACGAAGATATTATTTTATTCATCGATGAAATTCACACCATTGTTGGTGCTGGAGGCGCAACTGGAAGTTTAGACGCTTCAAATATGTTTAAGCCTGCATTGGCAAGAGGTGAAATTCAATGTATCGGTGCTACAACTCTAGACGAATACAGACAAAGTATTGAGAAAGATGGGGCGCTAGAAAGACGTTTCCAAAAGGTGCTTGTTGAACAAACTACTGTAAAAGAAACTTTGGAAATCCTTAAAAATATTAAGGACAAATATGAAAACCACCACAATGTATTCTATAACGATGAAGCTTTAAAAGCTTGTGTGGAACTAACCGATCGTTATATGACCGATCGTTACCTTCCAGACAAAGCCATCGACGCACTAGATGAAGCAGGATCGCGTGTCCACATAAACAATATGAATGTTCCAGATGAAATCATTCAACTCGAAAAAGAGCTCGAAAAAGTTAAAGAGTTAAAAAATTCTGTTGTTAAAAAACAAAAATACGAAGAGGCTGCAAAACTTCGTGACGATGAAAAACGAGTTGAAACAACCCTCCTAAAAGCCCAAGAACGATGGCATGAGGACTCTAAATTAAATCGAGTTACAGTAAACGAAAATCACATTGCTGATGTCGTTTCAATGATGACGAACATTCCTGTGAATAAAATCATCAAAAGTGAGAAAAACAAGCTTGCTCATTTGGCTGAAACAATTAGTAAGAAACTGGTTGGACAAAAAG
>Ga0308007_10001019_pt1 | contig 12485 bp, 11 predicted proteins | sample Neamet71_FD_203152 | JGI IMG/M metagenome (GOLD analysis project Ga0308007, IMG submission 203152) | Marine microbial communities from water near the shore, Antarctic Ocean - #71 | ecosystem: Environmental > Aquatic > Marine > Unclassified | place: Southern Ocean | collected 2014-06-07
ATTCGGCGCACCTCACCAACCTTTCTGCAATGGCATGGCGAAATTCTTTCTGCCGAGAACCGTAAAAGTTTGCTTATTCCAGAAGGATATGCGCATGGATTTCAGGCGCTGACTGAAGACTGCGAACTGATCTATTTGCACACCTCAGCCTACCATCCTGATGCGGAAGGTGCGCTCAATGTTACCGACCCTCTGTTGTCTATAGACTGGCCCTTGCCAGTAACAGATATGTCTCAGCGAGACCAGAACCATCTTTTTTTAACCAATATTAATTTTACCGGAGTTACTTTATGAAATGCCGCCATTGCCAATCCGAGTTGACAGTCTCATTAATTGATCTGGTCACATCCCCACCGTCGAACGCCTATCTGACTCAACAAGAACTCCAGGCGACTGAGAAATATTTTCCATTACGCGTACTAGTGTGTACCGATTGCTGGTTGGTGCAGACAGAAGATTATGCGGGGGCTGATGAGCTTTTTTCATCTGATTATGCTTACTTTAGCGCATTCTCATCATCATGGTTAAAGCATTCTGAGCAATATGTAACCAATATGGTCGATCGCTTCGATCTGGATGGGCAATCATATATCGTAGAAGTGGCAGCGAACGACGGCTATCTCCTACAATATGTCAAAGCACGGGGAATACCATGTCTGGGTATTGAGCCCACCACCAGTACTGCGGATGCCGCTCGTAAAAAAGGTATCGAGATTATCGAAGCTTTTTTCGGCGTTGAGCTCGCGAATAAAATGGTTGAGCAGGGTAAGCAAGCTGATTTAACAGCTGCTAACAATGTTCTGGCACATGTCCCCGATATTAATGACTTTGTCGGCGGCTTTGCTGCTTTGCTGAAACCAGCAGGTGTTTCAACCTTTGAGTTTCCTCACTTATTGCGACTGGTGTCTGAAAATCAATTTGATACCATATACCACGAACACTATTCTTATTTGTCGTTGACTGCTGTGAAGAAAATTTTTGAGAGCAATGGTTTAAGTGTATTCGATGTGGAAATATTACCCACGCATGGCGGCAGTTTACGTGTGTATGCGCAACGCACTGATACCGGGGGTCATCAAACAAGCGATAATGTAATAAAAATTCTAGACCAGGAAAAAAGTGCTGGAATGAATAGTGTGGATTTTTATGCCGGGTTCCAGGGTAAGGCCGATCGGGTTAAAAATGATTTTCTCTCCTTTTTGATTGAGGCAAAACGCACCGGTAAAACTGTTGCGGGTTATGGCGCTGCAGCCAAAGGCAACACGTTGATGAATTATGCAGGGGTTCGTCAGGATTTGCTGAGTTATGTAGTGGATCTTAATCCAGCCAAGCAGGATAAGTTCTTGCCTGGTAGTCGAATACCCATCGTTGGAGAAAAGTATATTAGAAAAACCCAGCCAGACTATGTGGTGATTCTTCCCTGGAACTTGCGTTTAGAGGTTGTTGAGCAATTATCCTATATTCGTGAATGGGGAGCTAAATTTGTTGTCGCAGTGCCTGAGCTAGAGGTGCTATGACAAGTATTGACCAGGAGGTGGTTTCGGGTAGTTCATACGCTAAGCGCGTTTTAGTGACTGGTGCAACAGGATTTATTGGTCAGCATTGCTTGCATTATCTAGTGAATGAAGGATTTGAGGTTCATGCTATGTCACGATCAAGGCATAAAACAGGAGTCGATGACGATGGTGTTCATTGGTATTTGACTGATTTATTCAATAGCGGTTCTCAAGAAACTATTGTAAATGAAGTGCGGCCAACACACCTATTGCACTTTGCATGGTATGCAGAACCTGGTCATTTCTGGACAGCAGCTGAAAATCTTCAATGCGTGAGTGCGAGCCTTGCTCTGCTGCAGGCGTTTGGCGAGCAAGGAGGTGAGCGCATAGTAATGGCCGGAACCTGTGCTGAATATGATTGGGGTCAAGGTTTGTGTTTAGAGAGCGTTACTCCACGGAAGCCGAGTACGCTTTATGGAACGTGTAAAAATGCTTTACAGGAAATATTGTCGATATACTCTAATCAGTTTGGATTAAGCAGTGCATGGGGAAGGATATTTTTTCTTTATGGTCCGAAGGAACATCCGTCAAGGTTAGTATCGTCTGTTATTCAATCAATCTTGCGAGGTGAGACTGCTAGGTGTTCCAGTGGTGAGCAAGTGAGAGATTTTATGTATGTTACTGATGTGGCCTCAGCTTTTGTAGCTTTACTTAATTCAGACATACAGGGCCCGGTTAATATTGCGTCAGGCGAAGCTATCACTCTTAAGGATGTGGTAGAAAGAATTGCTACTAAGTTGGGTCGCCCAGAATTGTTAAAGTTGGGGGCTCGTTCCACCAATCTCCAGGACCCTCCATTATTGTTGGCTGACATCAGTCGTTTAAAAGACGAGTTAGGTTGGCAGCCCAGTTTTGATATTGATCGCGGACTGGATAAAACAATTGCCTGGTGGAAGGAGGAGCTCAAATGATCCTAATAATTAGGAATGAAGCGTTTTCCAGGTCAAGCAAGCTGTGTTCAAAGTGGATGTGATCGAGATGGATGCAGATGATCTCTAAGGTTAAACTAGCATTGTGGCTGGGCTTTTTTTTACGCCTTTTTAATGCCTTCCTTAATGGCTTCTATGGATCGACTTATGGCAGCTCTGATGATGCCCTTGGGTTTCATTTGAAGGCTGTTGAGATTTCTCAAAATCCTGTGTTTGATGTGTACACACTAGTCTATATATATAGGTATGTTTTGGGTATTTTCTATTTCATTACAACGGATTCCCTGTTTTTGGGAAGCGCTTTATCTGCTTTAGGGTGGCTTGCATCCGCATTTATTCTCGTACGAATTATGAGGATCTTATCATTTGATAGCTCGAACCAATGGAGGGTTATGCTTATTTATGCTTTGATACCTTCTTCACTAGCATATACCAGCATTACCCTACGTGAGCCATTTCAACTGCTTTTTGTCAATCTGGCTCTTTATGCGGCCCTAAAAATTTATTTTCATAGATCGATTGCTCATTGGCTCGTTTTGTTTCTCGCCGCTGTGGGCATGGGCTTATTGCATGGTGGTCTCCTTGCGTCCGCTATTTTTATAATTGCTGGGACATTGTTTCTATTAACAACAAGAAATAGAAAAGGCGTGTCATTTACTAAGGTTGTTTTGGTTAGTCCTATCGTGATTTTGTGCTTGGTTTACGGGTTTTCGTTGTTCACAAGTTTTACTTCTTATGGAGACCGGATAGAGGATGGTTTCAGCGTAGCTGTCCAAACCTATCAAGAGGGAACCATGGCAGCTGAGCAACGGGCAGGTTATAGAACTGACATTGAAATCAATGGGCTTGGTGGGCTTATTCTTTCTATACCTACCTTTTTGTTTCAGTACCTATTCGAGCCAATGCCTTGGAAAATTTCATCTATAGTTGATGTAGTTGTTTTGCTAGAAAATATGTTGCGATTCTGGTTAATTTGGAATGTGTTGAAATATTTAGTAGGCAGCTATCTTAATAAACCTATGTTTGTTGCACGTAATTATTTTGGGAATGAAAGATTTATTTTTTTTATTTTCCTATCATACTTAGTAATAGAAACACTTTGGTCTTTGGGGACGAGTAATTGGGGCACAGCTGCAAGGCACCACGTTCCAAGCCTTGGGTTACTTTTAGTCGCGGGTTTTGCATACCGAAATGTGACATCTCCGAAATATAATCGTTCACATAAATCCTGATATTGATGAGTGATTCCTTATCCCATTTTTTTCGATTAACAATTATCTTTTCTTGCTGGAGGATTGTTTCAAATGGCAAAGTATGTCTAATGAGGATTCATGTGGGAAACAGTAGATGATATCTTCTAATTACGAATAGCATAGGTAAGGCTTTTTACATTTGGTAAAACTTTTAAATGAAAATTAAATAATGAGCAATAATAAAGATCAAAAAACAGTTGATGGGTTTGGTGATGAGTGGGAGCGCTTTGGGGCTAGACTTGAACAGAGATTTGCAAAAAAGCAGATCAAAATAATGATGCAAGATGCGGGTCTTACGAAGATAAGTTTTTCTGAAGAAAGCCCATATTGGGTTGCTGTCGGTTATAGGGAGAAAGTATAAATGTGTGGGATCATTGGTTTCCTTGGTGGTGATTTTACCAATGATCAATTGAGTAACGCCATACTAGAAGAGATGTCAGATCAGATTGTAAAGCGTGGGCCTGATAGTTCGGGTATTTGGCTAGATTCGTCGAGTAAAATTGCTCTTGGTCATAGACGGCTCGCTATTGTAGATTTATCGTCAGCCGGATATCAGCCAATGACGTCTGGCTCGAACAGATACGTCATGACCTATAACGGAGAAATATATAATAGTAACGAGATTAGAAATGAATTAATTAAGAGTCGAGTAACGCTAAATTGGCGAGGACATTCTGATACCGAAACACTTCTGGCTGGTTTTGATGCTTGGGGCATTAGAGAGACTGTCTCTCGTGTTACGGGGATGTTTGCCATAGCAGTATGGGACAAGGAGTTAGAACAACTTACATTGATAAGAGACAGACTTGGAGAAAAGCCATTATATTATGGCTGGCAAGGGTCTGGGTCCAATAAAGTATTTTTATTTGGCTCCGAATTAAAGGCATTAAAAAAACATCCGCAGTTTATAAATGATATTGACCGTGGCTCACTGGCCTTGTACATGAGATATTGCTATGTTCCGGCACCACACTCAATTTATAAAGGCATTATGAAGGTTGAGCCAGGGACGATTGTAACGGTGACGCTCCAGGATAGTGAGCACACGACGGAAAAGTATTGGAATGCTTTGGATGTGGTTAGGACTGGTGCAGAATCACCTTTTGAGGGCACGGTCGCCGAGGTGACAAATGACCTAGACATTGCATTGAGGAAGACCATCTCTCAACAAATGATGGCCGATGTGCCTTTAGGGGCCTTTCTTTCGGGTGGGATTGATTCGTCAGCAGTGGTTGCCCTGATGCAGGCGCAGTCGTCACGGCCTATAAAGACCTTCACCATAGGATTTAGTGAGGCCGGTTATAATGAGGCGATATTTGCTAAATTAGTTGCTGGACACTTGGGAACGGAACATACGGAGCTATATGTTTCATCTCAAGACGCGTTAAATGTCATTCCGAAATTACCAAATCTTTATTGTGAACCTTTCGCTGATTCATCTCAAATACCAACATTTTTGGTTTCTTCTCTTGCGAGACATCATGTGACGGTTAGCCTTTCAGGTGATGGAGGAGACGAATTGTTTTGTGGATACAATAGATACATGTTTGCAGATAAATTGTGGAAGGGCTTAAGTATGACACCGGCTAGTGTTAGAAAGTTGGTTGGGAAGAGTATTAAAAATTTTCCAGCAGCGGGCTGGAATCAAGCATTTAAATTATTGAATAGAATTACACCACGTAAATTTAACGGCATAAGCTGGGGGGACAAACTACAGAAAGGCGCCGGCGTTATGGCATCTAAAGATCTAATGAGCTTATACCAGCAACTTGTGTCTAATTGGCAGGATCCGTCTGCTGTTGTAATTGGGGAAGGAGAGCATGATCGGATATTTTCCACAGATGTCCAATTGCTTTCGGATGTTGGTGATATCCAAAAAATGATGGCTATTGATACGATTTCTTACTTGCCTGATGATATTTTAGTTAAGGTGGACAGGGCTGCTATGGGCGTGTCCCTAGAAACTAGAGTCCCATTTTTAGATCATCATATTTTTGAGTTTGCATCAAAAATCCCTCTAGCAATGAAATTAAAACATGGGGTTGGAAAGTCAATCTTACGAGACGTGCTTTTTAGATATGTGCCAAAGGAGTTGATTGAAAGGCCTAAAATGGGATTTGGAATACCTATGAGCGATTGGCTAAAAGGGCCTCTCAAAGAATGGGCCGAAGAATTGCTAGATGAAACTCGATTAAGATCTCAAGGATTTTTTTATCCTGAGGTAGTTAGACAAATGTGGTCAGAACATTTGATGGGCGTTCATAACTGGCAATCTCAATTGTGGGCAGTGTTAATGTTTCAGGCATGGCTTGAGGATAATGTGTGAACTGTGAAAGATAAGTCTAAAATTATTATCATAAGCGCCAACTGTGCTTGGACAATATATAATCACCGAATGCCTATCATTAGACGTCTCAATCAAGAGGGATATAAGGTATGTGTGCTAACCCAATTCGACGGATATGAATCTCTTATCGCCAAGGAAGTAGATCAGATAAAACCATTATTTATCTCTAGCAAAGGCATTAATCCATTTGTTGATTTATTCACAATTTTTGACTTCGTTAAATATTTTATTCGCTTAAAGCCGGCGCTCGTACTTTTTTATACTATCAAGCCGGTTATTTACGGCTCTATTGCCGCAAGACTAGTCAAGGTTAAGTCGATAGTAACGATTACCGGTCTTGGAACAGCGTTTATTACAGATACTTGGATTACTAAGGTAGCAAAAACTCTTTATAGGTTTTCTCTAGTCTCAGTTGCAACAGCCTTTTTTCAGAATGTGGACGACAAAGATCTATTTGTTGGTAGTAGACTTGTAGATTCAAGAGTTTGTCGACTGACACCTGGGTCTGGCGTGGATTTGGATAAATTTTCCCGAGCCGATCTGCCATTAAATAAAGAGATGACCTTCATACTAATTGCACGCATGATTTGGGATAAAGGGATAGGAGAATTTGTTGACGCGGCAAGAAATATCAAATCAATATACCCCAATATTAGATTTCAGTTATTGGGTCCGTTAGGAGTAGAGAATAGAACGTCAATCTCAAACGAGCAGATGGATGAATGGCAAAAAGACGGAATAATTGAGTATTTGGGCGAAACTGACAACGTTGTGACTTATATTGAAAGAGCGTGCTGCGTAGTACTCCCGTCTTACCGAGAAGGGACATCCAAGGTTTTATTAGAAGCGGCTGCGATGGGCCGACCTCTAATAGCTACAGATGTGCCAGGCTGTAGAGAGGTTATAAAGGACGGGGTGACTGGGTTTTTATGTAGATCGGGCGACTATCTTGATCTATCGGATAAAATTGAATTGATGCTCAAACTACCATATGAATCTCGTAGAATTATGGGGGCTAAAGGCCGAGAGAAGATTGAGAATGAATTTAACCAAGATTTTGTATGTGATCTTTATATTGATGCGATTGAAAATTAAGATGACAAAATATCAGAACGCACCCAACGTCTTTGGTGTGCAATAAATACTGTAAGCGCAAGCATCTTCAAATTATTTAAAATAAAAAAAGCATACTTTTTCTTAGAGTATAATTGTTACTTAACTCTTTAATGTAAAGGCAAGAAATTTGTTTAACAAAATTACCATTATTGGAGCTGGCTATGTTGGTTTTTCATTAGCTGTTCTTTTGAGCCAAGAGAAGGAGGTCACTCTTTTTGATATTGATAGATTAAAACTCAAACAAATTGACAGCAAAAAATCCCCACTTCGAGATCAAAATATAGATAAGTTCTTTGCTAATAAAACACTTCGCTTAAAAACAAACTATGATCTAACTGATGCTGTTTCAGACTCAGATCTTATTATTCTAGCTTTACCAACTAATTTCAGCGAATCTACTAAATTTTTTGATACCTCTCAACTTGACTCGGTTATTTCTAAGATTAGTGAAAAAAATATAAACTCCCCCATTCTAATAAAATCTACCGTTCCGCAAGGCTACACGCAAAGGCTTCAAGCTCAATATCCAGATTTCCCAATTATTTTTTCTCCAGAATTCTTGAGAGAAGGGAATGCACTTGAAGATAACCTGAACCCCAGCAGGATTATTGTGGGAAACACTGAGTTACTTGGATTAAAAATTGCAGAATTATTTGCATCATTTGCTTCGAATGATCCAGAGATATTTTTAATGGAAAGCGGTGAAGCAGAGGCAGTAAAACTTTTTTCAAATGCCTATTTAGCTACAAGAATTAGTTTTTTTAATGAGCTTGATACGTTCGCCTTAGCAAGTAATTTAGATAGTCAGTCTATTATAGATGGTGTTACAAGCGATCCGAGGATTGGTGCTCATTATTGCAATCCATCTTTTGGATATGGTGGATATTGCTTGCCTAAGGATACAAAACAACTTGAATCAGATTTCGGTGACTTACCTCAGGAGCTTTTTAGCTCTATTATTAGAAGCAACATCTCAAGAAAAAAATACATTGCACATTACGTTGCATCTTTGGATAAGAAAGTAATTGGCATATATCTTCTTGCCATGAAAAAAAACTCTGATAATTTTAGGGAATCTTCAATTGTTGATGTAATACAAGCTCTTAAGGAATTAGATAAAAATATTACTATCCTCATTTACGAACCCCTAGTTAATTTGAGCTCCATGTTTGATTGTGCGGTTGTTAGCTCACTAGAGCTCTTTAAACAAAAAAGTGAAATTATTTTAGCTAATCGGCCGGATGCTTCTCTTGATGATGTGAAAGAAAAAGTATTTACTAGGGATATATATGGCATTAATTAACCTCGAAATTACAAATTTACCAATGGTCATTAAACTCAATCCTTCATGCAAGAATTTCTATGAAAGTTTCTGAAGCTGTCCTAGCAAGGCGCTCCATTAGAGCATTTACATCTGAGCCTATAGATAACCAGATCATAGCAAACCTCCTAGCTCTTGCTGCAAGATCTCCCAGCGGAGGCAATCTTCAGCCCTGGAAGATTTATGTGGTCAATAATCAGAGTATGAAAAAATTTATTGAGTTCCAAGGTAACTGGGATCAACCCGAGATACCTGGTTATGAAATATACCCATCAGATCTCAAGGAGCCCTATAGAACCTCAAGGTATCAACTGGGTGAGGCTATGTATGAGTTATTGGGTATCCCGAGAGAGGATAAAGACGCTAGATTTCAGCAAGTGCTGCGTAACTTTGAATTCTTTGGAGCGCCGGCTGCAATATTTTGCTTTGTAGACAATCAGATGGGGCCACCTCAGTGGTCTGATTTAGGAATGTTTTTGCAAACCTTTATGTTGCTAGCCCAGGAAGCAGGTATTGATACTTGCGCACAAGAAGCCTGGGCAATGAAAAATGATAGTGTGAGTGAATTTGTTAGCGCTGATGAAAGCGATATTCTATTTTGTGGTCTAGCTATGGGCTACAAGGATAAAGATGCTGTGATCAATCAACTTTCATCAGAGAGAAGGCCGATTGAGCAATGGGCTAAATTTCTCTGATTCATAGATTCTAATTATGACGTTCTCTTCTGAAGATTTTATGTCTCTTGCCGTCATGGAGGCGAAGAAAGCTCTTGCATTAAACGAGGTTCCAGTTGGAGCCATTGTGGTAAAAGACAACAAAGTTATTGGCGCGGGTTTCAACTCAGTCATTAGAGATCATTCTATCACTGCTCATGCGGAGATTAATGCTATCAACGCAGCCTGCAAATTAATCAATAATTACCGATTAGTAAACTGTGATTTATACGTCACTCTAGAGCCCTGCCATATGTGCGCTAAAGCAATAGTAGACGCAAGAATAGACAATGTGTACTTTGCTGCGTTTGAGCCTAAAACAGGATCCATCGTTTCTGTTGATAATTTTTTTGATAAAAAATTTTTGAACCACAGTGTCAATTATGCTTCAGGTATTATGCAAGATGAGTCTTCTTCACTGCTAAAAGATTTCTTTCGTGCGAGGCGCTAATTAGCCCCTATAAATGCAGCCTGTATTACAAGTTTCTTTCACTTCAATCTCACTTAATATAGTCAATTTTGGTTGAATTTTATTCCAGAGCCACTTGGCTATATTTTCACTCGTTGGATTATCTAGACCTGGGACTTTATTTAAGTAGCTGTGATCTAATACTTCAATAACAGGCCCACATGCAGATTTAATATCCGCGTAATCTATTACCCAACCTAGATCGCTTAGCTCATCCTCAACACTAATTCTTACTTTAAAGCTATGTCCATGAAGCTTTGAGCATTTATGAGTATCAGGGACAAGGGGCAGCTTGTGAGCAGCCTCAAAAGTGAAATCTTTATAGATAATCACTTTAATTCTACCCAAACCGGGCAATGATCTGATGGTTTTTCCATTGCCCTGGCAATATAATCTATTCCAGTCTCTTTGATATGTTTTTTCATGTGCTCAGCAATTAAAATATGATCGATTCTCAATCCTCTCTTGGGAGTATCGTCAAACATCCTTGAGCGATAATCAAACCAGGAGTAAATTGAACCCTCATCTGGATTTTGCTCTCTCCACGAGTCAATGAATCCAAGATCCTTAATACTGTTCCACATATCAATTTCTTCTGGCAAAAAAGCAGTTTTGCCTTCTTTTAGCCATCTTTTTGCATTAATTTCACCAATACCAATATCTAATGATGATGGTGCAACATTAAAATCCCCCATTACAATTAGATTATCCTCAGTCTTCTGAATTTTTTTAATGTGTCTGTTCAGATCAGCGTAATATTTTATTTTTTTTGGGAACTTTGTTTCATGGGATCTATTCTCACCTTGAGGAAAATAGCCATTCATAACCGTAATACTTTTCTTGCCCCACTTAAATTTTGCCTGAATAAACCTTTTTTGGTCCTCAGCAGTATCCTTTAAAAATCCCTTTTGAACATCAATAGGTTTTTTTTTGCTAAGAATGGCCACTCCATAATGGCCCTTTTGGCCCCAATACTCCGGATGATAGCCAATCTCTTTGATCACATCTATTGGGAATTCTGGATCATTGACTTTAGTTTCCTGAATTCCAATAATATCTGGATCCAGTGTATCTCTCAGATGGACTAATTGATGCGGTCGAGCCCTAATGCTGTTCATATTAAAGGAAACGATTTTCATATTTTATGCTGCCTTTGAAAGTAATAAATTAGTACTTAGGTAAAGATAGTCTGAAAGAATAAGCATACCTTCATTTAAAAGATAGTCATTCTGGAGATCAATATCAATATCAGTATTAATATCTTCTTTATTCTTGTTAAATTCTTCCAGAGCCTTAAATGTCTTGAATGTCTCTAAGTTCTGAGCTGCTCTTCTTTGATTTTCAGTCTCAAGCACCCAGAGTTGTCTTTCTATTTTTTCAGCTCTTCTTGTATCAATATTAATTGAAATAGATGTCTTTTTTTGCTGCTCATCATATCTTTCTCTTATATCCAAAATATACTGCAGATCCGGACTCTCGAGCATCCTGCTCTCATGAGCAACTTTTAATCTTTCTAGAACACTTTTATTAATCTTAAACTTTCTAAATGGAGTGGGGCTAATTTTATCCCAGGGCAGGGCAGAGTCTAATGAACTTTCACCGCTTTCTTCAATATCCCATGTTGAAGGAAGTGTGATATCTGGTTCCACTCCTCTATTTTGCATGCCTGAGCCAGTTACTCTATAAAATTTTGATTCTGTTAATTTTAGTTGACCGCTAGTCAGATCATCCAATTGTTGAACGGTGCCCTTGCCAAAAGTTTTATGCCCGATGATTAATCCTCTTTGATAATCTTGTATTGCGCCTGCAAAAATCTCAGATGCAGATGCAGAATATCTATCAACCATCACAGCCATTGGTTTTTTCCATACTTGAGTTGCTCTAGCATCTCCCCATGGCCTGATATCTCCATTGCTTTCTTTGACTTGAAGGGTTGGCCCTGAAGATACGAATAAACCAGTTAATTTATTAGCCTCATACAATGAGCCTCCGGAGTTACCTCTTAAGTCTACTATTACCGCATCAACATTTGCTAACTTAAATTTATTTAAAATCTCTTCTACATCTTTTGAGCTACTGCGAAAATCAGGATCTCTGGCCCGCCATGCATTGAAGTCAATATAAAATGCAGGCAATTCAATGATACCTATTTTGAAATTACCTCCTCCTTGAGGTGCATCTATAATTAGAAATTTAGCAGCCTGCTCTTCAAGTTTTACTTCTTCGCGAGTTAGTACAACCCATTTTCTATCACTCAGGTCTTCGGTCTTAGCAGGAATAATTTCTAGCTCTAGTTGAGTACCGGCCTCACCTCTAATAAGCTGAACAACCTCGTCAATTCTCCATCCCACCACATCCACAGAGCCTACCTCCGCTTGCTTAATCTGCCTAACCTTAACTATTTTGTCATCAGGATTAATTTTTCCAGATTTTTCTGCAGGGCCTCCAGGAACAACACTCACAATAATTGGATAATCATCTTCTGTAGTAAGCAATGCACCTATGCCTTCTAAGTTTAAGCTCATGGTCATTTCAAAATCTTCTGCTGATTTAGGAGACATGTATGAGGAGTGCGGATCGTATAATCCAGTTAGATTATTCATTACTATAGAAAAAACATCTTCCTCGTTCCTCTGCGAGATTCTGCGCAGTCTATTTTTATAGCGTTTAGAAATAAGCTCTACCGCCTCATCTTCAGTTTTGTCAGTCAGCATAGATGTCAATACATCATTTTTTGCTAATTTTATCCAAATCTCTCTAAGATCTATATTTGTCTCACGA
>Ga0308007_10001023_pt1 | contig 12462 bp, 5 predicted proteins | sample Neamet71_FD_203152 | JGI IMG/M metagenome (GOLD analysis project Ga0308007, IMG submission 203152) | Marine microbial communities from water near the shore, Antarctic Ocean - #71 | ecosystem: Environmental > Aquatic > Marine > Unclassified | place: Southern Ocean | collected 2014-06-07
AACCGATACTTTCAACATTAACGGCATCTTTACCTGTATTTTCTGACGGAAGTAAAGGTTTGGTTTCAAATGCTATAACAGGAAGTGGTAGTGTAGTGATGTCGGCAAGTCCAACATTTACAGGAACACCAACATTACCAACAGGTACTATAGCAACAACTCAAGCAGCAAGTAATAACTCAACAGCCATTGCAACAACTGCATATGTAGATAATTCTACAGCTACAGCTACAGGTATAGCTTCATCTTCTATTTTAGCTATCGAGAAGCTTGCCAATGGTAAAGTATACTTAGGAGACATTAATGGTGATTCTCATGAAGTTACACTTACAGGAGATGTAACACTTAGTAACACGGGAGTTTCCACTATTGGAGCTAGTAAAGTAACCAATGCAATGCTTGCCGGAAGTATTGATTTAACAGCTAAAGTAACAGGAACCTTACCTATTGCAAATGGAGGAACAGGTTCTACAACACAAAACTTTGTAGACTTAACAGCTAACCAAACCATTGCGGGGAATAAAACATTTACAGGAACAGTTGTAGGAATTACAAGTACGATGGTTGGTTTAGGAAATGTAGATAATACAAGCGATGCAACAAAAAATGCTGCGACTGCAACGTTAACCAACAAAACCTTAACTAGTCCAACGATTACTGGAACTGGAGCAATTGCTGGAACATTCACCGGAAATATAACTGGTGCTGTAACTGGAAATGCTGATACGGCTACTAAAATAGCAAGTATTACAAACACCGACATTGTTCAATTAACCGCAACTCAAACATTAACTAACAAAACCTTAACCTCACCAACTATTACTGGAACTGGAGCAATTGCTGGAACATTTACCGGGAATTTAACAGGAAATGTGACAGGAACTGCTTCTGCTGCTACTAACCTTGCAGCAGGCTTAGGTGGAACAATTCCTTACCAGTCAGCAGCCGGAACTACGGCGATGCTTACTAACGGAACAGCAGGCCAGGTTTTACAGAGTAATGGTACAACAGCTGCTCCATCTTGGGCAACACCGGCTGTTACTATAACAGAAGTTGCTGATGAAGATAGTGCTATAGTATCTCAAACAGCTTTTACCTTAGCACAAACACCGTCTGCAAATAGTAAGGTAAAAATGTATGTAAACGGAATACGTATTAGTAATACTGCTTACACGGTAAGTGGAACGACATTAACTTATATTCCGGCTAATAATGGAGCTTATGCTTTATCTTCAGGAGATAGAGTTCAGTTTGATTATTTTTATTAATAGTTCATTATAATAAAGTTTAAAATCTTGTAGGGCTTTTTTAGTCATACAAGATTTTATATAAGCAGTAAAACGGTTTTTTTAAATAATATAACAACGCTCAGAGATGAAAACAATACAACTAAATAAAATTATTAAATATTGTACGTTTACAGTGTTTCTTTTAGTAATGAGTTTAAATTCATTTGCGCAATTAAGTGATCTACACTATTTACCACCATTAAGACAATTTTCAGATGGTGTTGGTTTTACGAGTCAAAAAATTTATCTTTCTACTCCGGTAACTACTGCATTTACAGTTGATGTTTATCTAGGTAGCAGTACAACCCCATTTACGACATTAACGGTATCTAAAGCTAGTAGCGCAGTTTATACGTTAGCAAATGGTGGTGATAATGATATTACGCTGTTAACTGCAGCAAAAACAGGAATTGTTCAAAGTGCTTCAGGGTTGAGGTTTCAATCTTCTGGAGGTCAAAAATTTTATGTAAACTGGAGAGGGAAATCAAACGCTCAAGCTTCCTCATTAACTTCAAAAGGAAGGGCAGCATTAGGAACAAGCTTTAAATGGGGAGGGGTTCCTAATTTAGGACCTCTTTATATTGCTGGTTTTAATGCCGCTTTAGGAATTATGGCTACGGAGGATGGAACTACTGTTGAAATATTTGGATACAACCCTAACTCCACTTTTAGGTTGGGAGATGATGCACACGGAATTACAGCTGACGCCTTAACGATTACATTAAATGCAGGTCAAACCTATGTTTTAGAGGCTCCAATTACTACTGCAGATTCCCCTAATACTGATGGTTGGTTAGGAGCATCTATCACTTCAACTAAGAATATAGCGGTTAATATTGGGGAAATGTTATTTCAAACAAACCCGACTGATAATGGTCGAGATGTAGGTATGGATCAAATTATACCAGAAAATACCTTAGGAAAAGAATATGTATTTGTAAGAGGAAATGGAGTAGATGCCTTAGAAACCCCAGTGATTATAGCCACACGAAACGACACAAAAATATATGTTAATGGCGCTACTACACCCATTGCAACATTAAATAATGGAGAGTATTATGTTATTCCCGGAACGAATTATTCCTCATCTTCTACTACGAGCTCTGTTCCTGGAGCAAACATGTATGTGTTTACTTCTCACGAAGCCTATGCATTTCAAGCTCTCGCAGGAGCTGCAGCTCAGAACACGGGAGACATTAACTTTATTGCTCCAGTAAATTGCTTGTTGAGTAGCACTGTTGATAATATCCCTACTATTACGGATATGGCGGGTGTCACAATAAATGGAGGAGTAACAATTGTAGCTTCAACAGCAATTGCTGATTCAGATATTATTGTAAAATATGGTTCGAGTCAAGTGAGCACCGCTACTTTAATTGCTGCAAAGACAGCTTTAGCGGGTAATCCTAATTGGAAAACGTACTATATTTCTGGATTAACAGGCGATGTTTCTGTTGCTGCCAATGGCCCAATTGCTGTAGGTTTCTTTGGTTTTAGCGGTTCCGCAGGTTCATCAGGTTATTTTTCTGGTTTTGAAACCATACCTACACTAAACGTTACTGTAGTGGGTGATGGTTGTTTGCCTAGTAGTGTTTTAACAGCTACACCTGGCTTTACGTCTTATGCTTGGTATAATAGTGGTGTCTTAATAGCTGGAGCAACCGCAAATACATATACGCCTCCTGTTGCAGGGAATTTTACTGTTGTAGTATCAAATGGCTCATGTACTTATGAGTCTGCTGGGCAAAATGTATACGATTGTAATCCTGAACTTGTTTTAGAGGTAACGGCTGATAACGCTATTGTTGCTAGTGCTAGTACTGTTGTTTTTACGGTTAAAGCCAAGTATTTAGATTATAATAACGTCTCTAATCTTGTAATTACAAATGCGCTACCTAGTGTAATAACGTATGTAAGTGCCAGTCCATCCTATGGTACATGGGATGCAACAAATAAAACGTGGAGCATAGGTACGATGTATCCCGGTGAAGAACATATATTAACAGTTACCTGTACCGTAAATACTGTTACAGTACCAACAAATGGAACCTACACCATTTCTAGCACACAAACTTTTATTGGAACAGAAACCAATACAGTACCAGATCACCTAACCGAAACCATAACAGCGGTTCAGTCTTTAACCTCACCCACTTTAAGCGACTTCATTGTCCCAGAAAAAACTATTTTCGGAGGTACTTTCACATTGATACCTCCAATAACAAATAGTACTGGGCTAATCAGTTATACAAGTAGTAATCCAAATGTGGCTAGCGTTTCTGGTTCAACAATTTCAGTAATTAGTCAGGGAACTACATTAATAACTGCTTCTCAGACTGCGGATAATAATTATTTTTCTAGTACTATTTCATCTTTATTAACGGTTAATAGTATGACTGTTTTAACCCATAACGGAAGATTAGCACTCAGTTTACCAAACTATGTAAATTATAACGGAGCAACAAGTCTTCATGGTACTTTATCAAAATACGGACAGCGGGTTGAAACCAAATCAAATGATGGATTAACAGCAGCCTCTGCAGCTATAAATGGTCGTCAAATAAAAATGGCGTTTCCAAGTTCCACAGATGGAATCTATTGGATTAAAAATCCAAATATCAATGGAGGTACTCCTATTAAAGTTTATATTGATATGACTACAGATGGGGGTGGTTGGATGTTATTAAATGTGGGTGCAGGAGCCTCTAACTCTTATGAAATGACGACAGTCACCTCTCCCGATTCACTAGGGTATTTACCAAGAACAACGGTTATAGAACTTGCTCAAGAGTGCACAGCAGTACAATTACGTGCTGGAAATTCGTCAAGTTCTTATGCTCATAAAACGACTTCTACCAATCCATTAGCTATAGGTGCTTTAAAAAGTTCTGCTACCGATATAAATGGGGCAGCAACTTGGGCAAATGGAGCAGATTCTACTTTTGTTGTAAATTCTGGGACATGGCTATGGGCTTATTGTTGTCCAGGTAGTGCAGTGGGTTGGCCAGCAATGTACCATTCAAGTAATTATCCAGATGGTGTACATTGGTTTGCTGATTTTGGCTTGGGTAGGAAATATACTGCTCCAAGAGATGCTTGGTTTTCTACTTGGATAAGATAATAGGAATGTTTATGATTATTTAACAAAAACAGAGTAATGATAAAGATCGACCTTTTTTTAAAAATCGGAGTATATTGCTTAAGTTATATTATAGAATAATTGATTAATATGATTAGGTTAATCAATTATGAAGTAATGATTTTAAGTCGGAAATTTGGTTAATGTCTTGAAAGGACCATTTATTCTTACTCTTAATCAGGCCTTTAATCTTTTTTATTAATTCATCAAGTTGATACTTTTTTTTATCAAATTCAATTTTATAATTCTTTAATTGATTGTACGATAAATAGATGGGACTTATTTTAAAATATCTATAAATAAACACTATATAAATAGTTAACTAATTAGGACTAAGCCTGGTGACTTTAAAGCGTAGTAATAACAAATGTTTTTGAAGGTTTGTAACACCTAACGTAAAAAGCCTCTCATTTCTGAGAGGCTTTTTGTCTGTATCCTAGTGATACTGTGTGTAGCGAAAACGGGATTTGAACCCGTGACCTCCGGGTTATGAATCCAAATTTAAGCTCTGTAAGTACTGGTTTTGCTGGGTTCTTGATTTTAAAATGTTGCAAAATCACTACAAAAACGATCATTTTGTAACACCATTTTGTAACACCACTTTTTTGATGTTAATTTTAGTGTCAAATTTCATTGTAAAATACGACTAATATTTAAGTATTTTCTTAGTATTAAAACGTAATTAAATTCATTCTTATAATTATACTTAGCCAAAGAAATAATTTATTTATTAATGCGACTAGTTATCATATTATTTTTTAATGAAGTTTACTATAATTTATTCAAAAATTTCACCGAACAATTTTTCTATTGATTTAACTTCTTGTTCAGTAAGAGCTGAAAAATCTTTTTTTCTAAATCGTTTCGAGAGGACTCCTTTGTTTTGACTTAAGAGTTTGACAAGCAAAGCAACTAGTCTATCTGGCATCTCAAACTCGTCATCTAGAAATGTCTTGAACTCATCATAGTTTGATAAATATGACAATTCAAGAGGGATGATATTCTCTATTGTATCAAATACACAGTCGTATAAGAATTCCGCTTGTGCTGTAGAATCATAAAACCTATAATAGTCAATTGTGTTGTTTAGTACATTCACATTATGATCTTTTGTTTCTTCCCATTCGATAAAATCAAGTAATGGGTGTGAATGCATTTCTAGTACTTTTTTGTAATCTTTAATATGATCTAAAATAGATGCAGAAACAGGAAATATTATTCCTTGTTGGGAAAAATCCTTTTTGGCTAAAAGGTGATGAATGAGATATCTATGAATCCTTCCATTTCCGTCTTCAAATGGATGAATAAATATGAATCCAAATGAAATTATTGCTGCTGAAACAACAGCTTCAATTTCGTTCTCTACTAGCAATTTGTTTGTTTCAATTAGGCCATGTAGAAGCTTTGGTAAGTCTTGCCATTTAGCCGATATGTGTTCTGGTATCGGTTCTCCTGAAACTCTGTCATGTTCACCAATGAAACCGCCTTTTTCTCGAAAACCCATTTCAATAAATCTAGTGTTCTCAATTACTACTTGTTGTAATCTTTTGAGTTCTTCTTGATTGAGTTCTTTGTCACCTGCCTGTCCAATAGCATTACCCCACCTTGAAGCGCGTTTACTTTTAGGACTTTCTCCTTCTATTGAAAATGATGCTTTCGAATCTTTTAATAGTAAGAAAGCAGATGCTCTTTGAATAATTTCTTTACGAATTCCATTCAGGTAGTCATTTTTTCTATTTGATAAATTGTCATTAATATATTTTTCTAATTTTTGAGTTTTCTTAACAAGGGGACAAAAATCTGGCGTTCCTGGAAGATTATTAATGACTAAATGTCTTGGAGATTTTGTACCTTTGATTGAATATTGTTGAGTTGTGTCTACTACTAATACATAGCTTTTTTTACTTAGATTTTCTTTCTCTTCTAAATTTTTTCCTAATAGCCACTCTATGATAAACCATATACGTCTGCTATATTGTCCTGTGGGTTCAATATTTACTAATTTAGTTAGCTGAATCTCTGAATAATACTTTGTTAGAAAACTAAATAATAGTAAGTTAATTCCTTCATATTTGAGTGCAAAAACTAACTGCTTGTATAAAGCTTCTATTTCATCTTGTTCTTGATTATCTTCTGGTAAATAACTTTTTGGTAAAATAATCCAATCTTCATTTTGATAGTTTTTATTTTGGTCACAAACTAGAGTTATGGGTTTAACCATAGGTATTTGTAATTTTAATTTATCAATAATTGCTGCATATCCAACAATTGTTCCTTCTTCAGGCGATTGTTTTCCGTGAAAAATAGGTTTTTTTTGAGAAAAATGGGTGCTTTTTATCATTGTTTAAAAATTATAAGTGCAATATAAGAAAAATACAAGCGCATTACATATATTTTGAGCGCAAAATAATGATGTAAATAAAAAGTAAGTGCATTAGTAGCCGTTTTGATTCTGTTATATTAATTAGAACATGCTCTTAAAAATGGGGTTTACTATTAAATTAAGCCGCTATTGAACTGAAAGTTTTAAACGTAGTCGATTTGGAATCTCGTATTTGATTCTTCCTAATTATGTTTAATTTCTCCAGGTAATTGGTCATAATTAGAAAACTTATTATTTTCAAACTTAGAAAAACCTGAACCAGTACCGAACCACACATTTCCATCAAAATCTTTCATGCATGAAATAATTGAATTATGTAATAGCGTGTGAGGCCCTTCAATTCTCATTTTATCAAGACTATCATTCTTATACCTAAACAGTCCACTGCCTTCGATAATCCAAATTCTGTAAGTACTGGTTTTACTAGGTTCTTGATTTTAAAATGTTGCAAAACCACTACAAAAATGATCATTTTGTAACACCACTTTTTAGATGATAATTTAGTGTCAAATTCTATTGTGTTTTTGGTATCAGTACGTGTAGATATTACTGATTTATTTTCTATTATTGAGGCTAAAGATAATATGAGAACATTACTTGAATAATATTAGTTTTTAGAACGTTAGGCTTTTAAATATTAAAATCCATTTCTGTTTACAGAGAGGAATTTTTTTGTTCTACTGATTAGGGATACATTCTTTAATTAGTTTACTTCATAATATGATAAAGCATATAACGTTTGTCTTTTGGATCTCTTTCACGTGTTATTAATACTTTACCTTCTATTTTCTCATATTCAGTATTTAAACCTTTAATTACTCTTGAACGTTTTGCCCTTCTTGAATCAAAGCTTGGATCGTCACTAATCTTTAGTAATACATCAATTTGATAACTATCCATTACTTGTCCTGTATTTTCTATTATTGTTAAAATAAGACTTGAAGGATTTTTTTTAGATAATTGACTCTTTTTCTTGTAAGGTATAAGTAACCAAAATATGCTAATACCAGATAGAATTAGGACAATAATCCCTATTATAACCCATAAGAATATATCATACTCTTGGGTTTCATTTCCTATGTCTTCTAATTCACTAAAACTAATCGTTCCTGCAAAAATGGCATCAGCTGGCACTTCATCCTTTATAATAATTACCTCTCCATCTTTATTTATTATAGTTGAAAAGGAATTAGTATTATAACAAAATTCATAATCAGTACTATTTTTATTAGTGATATAATAAAAACTTAAGCTTTTTTTATCGAATACCAGATGATATTTTCTACATATTGAATGAAAAGTGTTTTCCATATCAAACTGATAGTTTGATGACTCCTTATTTTTAATGGATGAGAGTATATTCAAATCAAGGTTATTTTGAATAGCAAACCATTTCTTTAATTTCAAATTAAAACCATAAAAATTCTCAATTGAATTAGCTGTATATTGTCCATTATCTTGCTCTCCACTAACAAAAGAGATTATAGTGTCATTACCAATCCTAAAATCTATATTTGATACAAAATGAGGTGCTTTATTTACTGTATTAACCAACTCCCAACTCCCAGCTTGAGAATCAAAAAAATATATACTTGATTCAGAATTCCAAAACCCAGTCCCTGTAAATCCTAATAGTTTATTTTCATAATAATAATAATTTGGCATACACCAACCACTATTATTGATTTTGTATAAATTAACCCATATTGAATCATTCCATTCCCAAACATTAAATTGACAATCTTGCATAGCATAAATTATAGAATCTGAAATTATAAATTTAAAGAAGGGGTTTTCTCCTAAACTTCTTACAGGAATAGAATAGAATGTTTCTCGAGAAATTAACCCCTTAGAAATAGTTTCTATATCAATCAATTCCGCCTTAAAAGACTTTGAATGTGTATTTACCATTAGCCGGTTTTCAGTAACTGAAAAACCAATATTTAATACACACAAAAAACTAAGCAATAAAAATATATTTATACGATTTTGTATCATTTAATTTAATTTTTAAAAAATATGTTTACTCAATTGAAATAAACAGACTTTATTTTTCAATATAATAAAGCATGTACCGATTATCTATTGGAGATTTTTGGCGTGTTATTAAAAACTTACCTTCTAATTTCTCATACTTAATATTTACATCTTTAATTATCCTTGAACGTTTTGCCCTTCTCAAATCAGGGCTATTATCATTATCAATCCCTATCAGTAAATCAATTTCATTACTATCAAGAATTTCACCAGTCCTTTCTGCTATTATTGAAATAAGATTTACTGGACTTTTTTGAGGAGATTGAATCTTGTTTTTTGAAGACACTAATCTCCACACTAAACTGATTCCAAATAAAAACATAAAAACTAATCCTATCATAGCCCACAAGAAAAAATTATTCTTTTGATTCTCACTTTTTACATTTTTAAACTCAGTGAATTTAATTGTTCCAGCAAAAACTGCATTAGCTGGTACTTCATCCTTTATAAAAGTATGCTCTCCATTTATTATACAAGTCACGGAGGAGTTAAAATTATAATAAAAATCATAATCAATCATTTTTTTTTCACTGATATAATAAAAAGTTAGACTTTTTTTATCTAATATCAGATGATATTCTTTAAAAAGCACATGAACAGTATTTTCCATATCAAACACATTTTCTGTGTAAAAATTTGAAAACATATTGAGCTCAAAATAAGACTCAACATTAAACCATTTATTTACCCTTAAATCAAAACCATAGCTATTAATTTTCTCCCCCCTTTTATTTACATGTTTCTCAAATCCTCCAACCATTAAAGAGACTATCGTATCATTACCGATCTTAAAATCTACCTTTGAAACAAAATGAGGTGCTTTATTTTTTACATTAATTAACTTCCAATTATTAGAGTCTAAATCAAAGGAATAAATACCAGAATTTGAAGTCCAAAACCCAGAACCTGTAAACCCTATTATATTTTTTTTATATAAATAATAATTAGGTATGCACCAGCCTTTATAATTATCTTTTACTCTATTAACCCATGCTGTATCATTCCATTCCCAAACATTAAGTTGACAATCTTGCATAGCATAAATTGTAGAATCTGAAATCAAAAATTTAAATATTGGATCTTCATCTAAATTTCTAACAGGAATAGAATAGAACATTTCTCGAGTAATTAATCCCTTAGAAATAGTTTCTATATCAATTAACTTCTCTTTAAAAGACTTTGAATGTGTATTTAACAATAACCTGCTTTCTTCAGCTGAGAAACCAATATTAAACACACATATAAAACTAAATACTAAAAATGTGTTCGCTTTGTTTCGCATTATTAATTTATTTTTTTAAATGTACCTACAAATAACCAATACACTACTAAATTAATACATAAACTAAGTTTGTTCGTATTGTTTCGTATTTAAAATGTTGACATGTAGGTATTTAATAAATCTGTAGTAAACTGCGAACTATGTTACATTTTTAGTTTTCATAGTCTTTTTATTCTCTAAATAAATATTATATATAATTTTATTGTAAAAGAAGAATACTAAAAAGTACTATACATAATGATTTTTTAAAGTTAAGACTATGGAATCAATTACAAAATCAAACCTGATAAAAATCTTAGAAGTAATTACTACAATAAGAAAGTAGAAATAGATTTCAATTCGTTTCCTGAGTTTTTAAAATGGTATAACGTGCAAGAATAAAATGTTACTACTATAGTGATGAAAAAAAAATTGTACAAGAAATAGTAATAATTAGAAAATTACTCTATCATTCATATTACTATTTTTAACTGTGTAATATACAGGTTTGTTGTTAAATAATACATAACATATGAATGTTACGTGGTTTCGTATTTAATATAATAAAAAGATAAATATTAAAAGTAAGTTTGGGTTAAAACATTATTTGACGTACGAATCAGAAGGACTGAGTACGGATTGTTCTTTTCTCTATTAAAACAAGTAAGTGAGTTACCTAAGAATAATTTCCCATTAAGCGGGAGGTATGATTTTGGAACAGATGTAGAACTTTTAAATATAGAAATGGATAGTTGATTGTTAGATCTTCAGGTGTTTAAATAGTTGTTATCGGTGGTTTTAAAAAGATATCTAAATTGAATTAATAACTCATATATACTTGCCGAAAATAATTATTAATTTTTTTAGATTAGTCTTTTTTTTCAAATATTTTAAATATAAATAATATGTCACAATTTCGTCAATCTCTATCATTGAATAACCTCATTCTATTAGTGTTTTTTTTAAGTGTTAATTTTTGTTTTGGGCAAAAAAAATTAGTCAATCAAATTAAAGTTTATAATAAAGAAGCGAACTATGAAAAATCTTTGATTAAGATACAAAAATATCAGAATAAAAAGTACGATACTTTAGATTGTAATTATTTAATTTCTTTAGCTGATTATTATTGCATACCAGAAAGTAAAGATTATAATCCGTTTAAAGCTATTGCGTTATTAAAATATGCTAACTGTGAAAATGTAGCTTCATCATCATTAATGATTTATTTTAAAGATACTCAAAATTGTAAATTAGTTATAAATAAAAGGAAAGAACAATTTGTTAGTTTGTATTTTGATATAATATATAATTCGAATGATTTGGATATTCTAAAATCATTCTATACGGACTTCAAAAACTACAATATTTATCAAGATAAAGTCTATCAAAAAATTGCTTTAATAAGTTTTAAGAACGCAAAGAAATCTAATTCCAAAAGTGAATTGTTAAAATTCGAAAAAGAATTTTCAAACACTTCATTTGCTTTTGAAGCAAAAATATTAATTGAATCAATAGAATACAATAGTGCAACTTTAATTAACACAATAGATTCATATACAGCTTTCTTGAAAAATTTCCCACAAACGAATAGACGAGATTTAATACTGCCTAAACTGGAAATTTTAAACTGGGAAAAATGTAATAGCTTAAATACAAAAGAATCATTTCAAGCATTCATAGATAAATTTCCGAATTCTAGGAAATTGCAAGAAGCAAAAATATTGTTAAGTAAATTTTATGATACCTATAATCTAGGAAGAATAAGTTCGTTTTATACTTTATCCAACGATAAGCAAATGTTCAACCCATTTAGAATTATAAATGGTATGTTAGAATATCCTAATTTTAATTTATTAGAATTTAGTAATAATGGTAAAATAGCATTAATTGAATCATCAAATAAGATGATGGCTGGATTATTAAACTTAGTTGATGGTGAAATTTTTTATGAGTTTCCATATGTTTCCCTTTCAAACTATTACTTTAGTTCAGATGACTCTAAATTATTTTATATAGACGATAATTTCATCAAACAAATTGACTTAAAAAGTTTTGAAATTACTAATCTTTTTAAATTAGAAAATTTAGGTAACCAGATGAATATAGTTTTTGATAAAAACGTATTCCACACAAAGCAATCTGAGAGTATTATTGATAGAGAAGCCCATACCATATATCATTATACATATGATTTAATTTCTAAAGAAAAAAAATTAAATACATTTATTTATGACAACACTAACGTACGTAACTTAAAAGACGAATTTAATACTTTTCCTGGAAATACTGCAGATAAGATATTAATGTTAATGTTGTTTAATAAAGATAATTTTTTCCAAGTAAAAAAGCTTAC
>Ga0308007_10001031_pt1 | contig 12419 bp, 10 predicted proteins | sample Neamet71_FD_203152 | JGI IMG/M metagenome (GOLD analysis project Ga0308007, IMG submission 203152) | Marine microbial communities from water near the shore, Antarctic Ocean - #71 | ecosystem: Environmental > Aquatic > Marine > Unclassified | place: Southern Ocean | collected 2014-06-07
CGTTTAGAACCGTCAGAAGCTAATGCATTAACCAATCTTTGTGGTCAACTAGACGCCAACATCAAACTTTTATCAGAAAGACTGGATGTCGAAATTCGTTATCGTGATAACCTTTTTGACATTAGCAGTGAAGATCAAAAGCGTGTCGCTATTTGCAAAACCCTATTGGAAAATCTTTACAGAGAAGCCTTAGCAGGTGCTATTCTTTCAACAGAGACAGTACATTTATTTTTACAAGAATCTGCACTTGAATCCTTATCTACGAATGATGCTACAAATCAATCTCAAACAATAAAAACTCGCAAAGTTTTTATAAAGCCAAAAGGTAAAAACCAGCAGAGTTACGTACGCCAAGTACGGCTAAATGACATTAATTTTGGCATTGGTCCTGCTGGTACAGGTAAAACCTACCTTGCCGTTGCCTGTGCTGTTGAAGCGCTAGAAAGCGATCGAGTAGAACGTATTATGCTGGTGAGACCGGCTGTAGAAGCGGGAGAGAAATTGGGTTTTTTACCCGGAGATTTAACGCAAAAAATCGACCCTTATTTACGTCCTCTTTATGATGCTTTATATGAAATGCTAGGGTTTGAATTAGTCGATAAGTTAATAGAAAAAAATGCTATAGAAATTGCACCCTTAGCCTTTATGCGCGGTCGTACTTTGAATAACTCCTTTATCATCTTAGATGAGTCACAAAACACAACACGTGAACAGATGAAGATGTTCCTGACTCGTATTGGTTTTGGTTCAACAGCCGTTATTACCGGCGATCGCACTCAGGTTGATTTGCCTCGTGGTACCTCGTCTGGACTTGATCATGCTATTCATGTGTTAAATGGCGTTAAAGGAATAAGCATGACGCATTTTAGTTCTGCTGATGTGGTTCGTCATCCTCTAGTACAACGTATTGTTGAAGCCTATGACGCCTTTGAAGAAAAAGAAGATAAAGAACGCGCTGCAAAAAAAGCGGCTAATATTGCTATTCAACAAGCCGCCGAAAAGAATACACCCTTTAAAGAGTCTAATAGATAGCTGATGCCACACCTTATATTAGACTTACAGATCGCCTGTGAAAACATCAACGGTTTACCCAACGAGCAAGACTTGGTTCATTGGGTCGAAAGCGCCTTACCTGATAATGATCAAGAATATGAAATGACCATTCGCATTGTTGATCAAGTTGAAAGCCAAGCACTAAACCAACAGTACCGTAATAAAGACAAACCAACTAACGTACTTTCTTTTGCTTTTGAAGCGCCAGATGAGATCGATTTACCTCTTTTGGGTGATCTTGTTATATGTCGACAGATCGTTGAGCAAGAAGCAATTGAACAAAAAAAAATACTATTTCATCACTGGGCGCATATGTGCATTCACGGTACCTTGCATTTGCGCGGCTATGACCATATAAATGAAGATGATGCTGAAGAAATGGAAAACTTGGAAACGCATCTTCTCTGCCGGCTTTCTATACCTAACCCTTATCTAATTAATGAGTGAGTTCAGACTACTATGAGTGAAGGATCGAGTCCCTCAAACGACCAGCAAAAGTCTTGGTTCGAACGCCTAACACAAGCGTTTAACGATGAACCAAAGAGCAGAAATGACATCATTAATTTACTAGAAGCGGCGGTTCAATCAGAACTCATTGATAAAGATGCCTTTGCCATTGTTGAAGGTGCACTTGAAGTTTCCGAAGTACAAGTTCGAGACATCATGATCCCGCCCTCTCAAATGGTGATAGTAAAGTCTGATGACGACCCTAAAACCACATTGCGTAAAATCATAGAATCGTCTCATTCTCGTTTTCCTGTCGTGGGTGAAGATTCAGATAAAATCCTTGGGGTTTTACTTGCTAAGGACTTATTACCTCTACTTTTTCGTGCTGGAGATGTAACCAATAAAGATTTTTTAGACCGTATTCGACCCGCCAACTTTATCCCTGAAAGCAAACGTTTGAATGTACTATTGAATGAATTTCGAACCAAGCGCTATCACATGGCGATTGTATTGGATGAGTATGGGAGTGTTTCAGGTTTAGTGACGATTGAAGATGTGTTAGAACAAATTGTCGGTGAGATCGAAGATGAAACAGATAAACTCGAACAGGAAGACGTTTCTAAATTAGAGAAACCCGGCACTTACAGTGTCTCTGCACTCTATAGTGTTGAAGATTTTAATGAATATTTTAAAACCCAATTTAGCGAAGAAGAGTTCGACACCATTGGCGGCATTATCGTGCAACAATTTGGGCATGTTCCAAATCGTGGCGAAGAAATTGAGATAGAAGGCATTCAATTTTTTATAACAAAATCAGATAGCCGCCGTATAGAAACCGTTCATGTAACTTTACCGACAACAGAAAAAACAGGTTAAATGAGATTCATAAAAGACTTTTTGACACGTATATTAATTGACAATTTAGTGGCTAATAAAGGTCGCCAAACTATACCTCAAAAATCTATTTGGCAACTTAGGCTACTTGCTTTTATAGCGGGTCTTTTTGGAACATTAAGCTTTTCTCCTTTTTCTTTTTGGCCTGCTTTTGTAGTCACTATAAGTGTTGCTATATGGCTATTAAGCAAAACTGAAACAGCCAAACAGGCTTTTCAATACGGTTTTTTCTTAGGGTTCGGGCTATTCGCTTCTGGCGTTTCTTGGGTTTATGTTAGTGTCGTCCAATATGGACAAATTGGTTTTTTTCTCTCCTTATTAGCTACCGTTTTATTTGTTAGTGTATTAGCTATTTTTTATGGTTTAGCTTTGTTACTAACTTGGTGGTTACAGACAAAACTACCTCAATGGCCCAAAGCTTTGCTGCTGGCGCTCGGTTTTCTTGCAGCCGAATACACTCGTAGTCATATCTTTACTGGATTTCCGTGGTTACTGACCGGATACAGCCTACATCACACATGGTTATTTGAACTTGCTCCCATAGGCGGCATTTGGTTATTAAGTTTTTTAGCGGTATTAACCTTTGCCACTCCCCTAAGTTTACTTATGAGCTTTGCTCAACAACAAAAAGTTAAACTGCATTATACCGTGTTGAGTGTTTTACTAGTCAGTTGGGGAGCGAGCATTTACTTAACGCTCTTCCCTGCCCAATGGGTGACGCAAACAGGAAATATGCAAGCAACTTTAATACAAGGCAATATACCGCAAGATCAAAAGTGGCTACCTAACAATGCTCAGCCAATACTGGATTATTATCTAAATACCAGCCTACAACACCTTGATAGTGATTTAATTGTATGGCCAGAAACCGCTGTCACTTATCTTTATAGTGATATTAAACCTTACTTAAATGAATTTAATGAAACCTTAGCAACAACAAATACCACTGTTGTCACCGGCATACCCGTTTTAGAACGCGAAGAAAAAGGCGACTCTTTTTATAATGCTATATGGGCATTAGGCAATGGTTCTGGCCTCTACTTCAAAAGACATTTAGTTCCCTTTGGTGAATATATTCCTTTTGAAGCGTTTGTGGGAAAAGTGCTTGATATCTTCGGCATTCCTTTAGAATCCTTCCAAGCAGGAACACCAAATCAACCCATGTTAAAAGTCGGACAAGCAAAAATTGCCGCTTTTATTTGTTATGAAATTGCTTACCCTGAACTGGTACGCACCATGGTTAAAGGCAGCGATATTTTATTAACCGTGAGTAATGATGGTTGGTTTGGGGACTCACTTGGTCCATGGCAACATCTTGAAATTGCACAATTTAGGGCTAAGGAAAGTGGTCGCTATTTGATCCGATCAACCAATACTGGTGTAACAGCGATTATTGATAATCAAGGCGAGATCATCAAAACATTCCCTCAGTTTACCCGAGGCGCAATGACAGCTGATGTTCAGCTTATGCAAGGTATCACACCCTACGTTCAATATGGTGAGCTTATTGTGATCGCTTTAGTGTTTCTTCTTATTATTCTGCAACGTGTTTTATATCGTCGAACAAACAGTAAATAGTCATCACTATTTATCGCTTCAATGATTGATTTTAAATTAATCTAGAAAACAGATTAATCAAATAATCGGCCACTGGTTTCGACGAATTTCACTTTACCCTCTGTTTCTTCAACAAGATCTTCAGTTCCTTTAACGTTCATCATGTGAGTAGAAAACATCCCATAGCCACAATGATCGCAAATACTCAATTCACTTGATTCAGTCAACACTTTGCTACATGAACAGGCCATACAAAGATAGCTGCCTGCATCTACTTGATGTCCAGCCACATGACAGTCACGCAGAGGCACAGGATTATTATTTACGTGATCAACCAACCATAAGAGGCTTAAATCTTCTAGTTCATCTAATTCATCTAGAGCACCATGTCCCTGTTCTAAAACTAGATTCCAATGGACTGACACCCAAGCTTCCATATACCCCATTTTGTCATGCCAATAAGACGATAAAAGGCTGGCGTCATCTAATACCCAATCCTTCGCTGCAAGCATTACTTGCCGAGCTTCTTCAATAACATTTTCTTCTATCGATGGTGACACTTCAGTGATTATCGATTCTTTTTTACCTGATTTCATCACTAGACCCTCCAGCGCCTTCTAATTAGGCTCTCATCTATATAAAATAGTTGAAATAACAGCATTATGATAACTCGCTAACACTTCTTGGCAATCTTATATCAATACACCGCCTAAATGGGATAATTTTACAATCATGCAAGAACAATATAACCCGCAGACCATTGAGAACACAGCCCAGTCTTTTTGGGAAAAAAACAAAACGTTCAAAGCGGTTGCCGATAGCAATAAAGAAAAGTTTTACTGCCTATCTATGTTCCCTTACCCAAGCGGTCGTCTGCATATGGGGCATGTGCGTAATTACACCATTGGCGATGTGATTTCACGTTACCAGCGTATGCAAGGTAAAAACGTATTACAACCTATGGGTTGGGATGCATTTGGTTTACCCGCAGAAAATGCGGCTATTAAAAATAAAACCGCACCCGCAAAGTGGACGACAGAAAACATCGCCTACATGAAAGACCAACTAAAACGGCTTGGTTTTGGCTATGACTGGGACAGAGAAATTGCCACCTGTACACCTGAATATTATCGTTGGGAACAATGGTTCTTCACTCAATTAGTCGAAAAAGGACTTGCCTACAAAAAAACCTCTGCGGTTAACTGGTGTCCTGAAGATAAAACCGTCCTAGCCAACGAACAAGTTGAAGACGGGGCTTGTTGGCGTTGTGGCACAACAGTAGAGCGCAAAGAAATTCCACAATGGTTTATCCGCATTACGGATTATGCCGAAGAGCTATTAAATGATCTTGATGAGCTCGACGAATGGCCAGAAAAAGTAAAGGCCATGCAGCGTAATTGGATTGGTCGTTCAAAAGGGTTAGAGTTTAGCTTTGAAATTCAAGATCAAGCAGACCGCGTTAGTGTTTACACCACACGCCCCGATACCATCATGGGCGTTACTTATCTTGCAGTGGCAACGGCACATCCATTAACGCTAGAAGCGGCTAAAACTAATCCAGCCATCACCCGTTTTATTGAAGAATGTAAAACCACCTCGACCACAGAAGCCGATATGGCGACTATGGAGAAAAAAGGCATAGACACGGGCTTTAAAGCCATTCATCCCATCACGGGAGAAGAAGTCTCTGTTTTTGCTGCCAACTTCGTTCTCATGGATTACGGTTCTGGTGCTGTGATGTCGGTACCCGCTCACGACCAACGAGATTACGAGTTTGCTAAAGTGTATGGCTTGCCAATCAAACAAGTTATTCAACCTAGCAAGGACGAAACCATCGATGTTGAACAAGAAGCCTTTACCGAAAAAGGCATACTGTGTAACTCAGGTGAGTTTGATGGTCTAAATTTTCAAGAAGCCTTTACCGCTGTTAGCTCGTGGATGAAAGACAAAGGTATTGGTGATATTCAAGTCAATTACCGTTTACGTGACTGGGGTGTGAGTCGCCAACGTTACTGGGGAACGCCAATCCCCACTATCAACATGCCAGACGGTTCTGTTGAAACCGTACCGATGGATCAACTTCCGGTTAAACTACCAACCGATGTGGTTATGGATGGCGTTAATTCACCCATCAAAAACAATCCTGCGTTTTCTTCGATCGAACACAAGGGCGTACAAGCGGAACGTGAGACCGATACTTTTGATACCTTTATGGAATCTTCTTGGTATTACGCGCGTTACTGTAGCCCTGAAAGCGACGACATGATGCTGACTGAAGAAGCAAATTATTGGTTACCGGTTGATCAATATGTTGGGGGAGTTGAGCATGCGATATTGCATCTTTTGTACGCGCGCTTCTTTCATAAGCTGTTAAGAGATGCAGGACTTGTTACCTCTAATGAGCCATTTAAGCGTTTGCTAACACAAGGCATGGTCAATAAAGACGGCACCAAAATGTCTAAATCAAAAGGCAATACCGTTGATCCGCAACAAATGATTGAAAAATACGGTGCCGATACTGTACGTCTTTTCATCATGTTTACCGCTCCACCAGAACAATCGCTAGAGTGGAATGATGCAGGCGTTGATGGCGCATCGCGCTTCCTTCGTCGCCTTTGGGCATTGGCATATCGTCATCACAAGCATGTCGAAACAGCAAATGGTAAAGTCAGCACGCTAGATAAAACGCAACTTACTGGTGAACAAAAAACACTGCGCCGTAAAACACACGAAACCATTGCTAAAGTCACCGACGATATTGAACGTCGACAAACCTTTAATACCGCCATTGCCGCTGTTATGGAATTGTGCAACGACATTAATAAATTTGAAGATACGTCAGAACAAAGCCTAGCGGTTGTGCAAGAAGCCATCGAGGCAGCCGTTTTGTCTCTATCACCGATTGTCCCGCATATTTCCCATGAATTATGGCAACTACTAGGACACTCAGATAATGTTGCCAATACATCTTGGCCAGATGTTGATAAAACAGCATTGATCAAAGATGAGCAGACTATCGTGATACAAGTACTCGGTAAAAAACGCGCAGAAATGACCGTTTCTATCAATGCTGATACGAAAGAGATTGAAGCCGCTGCATTAGTTCACCCCAACATATTGAAATTTATTGAAGGAAAAACCGTTCGTAAAATCATTGTTGTACCAGGTCGACTTGTCAACATCGTCGCTAACTAGTTTGAATACAGTAAGACAACGTTGATTATGTTGTCTTACTGTTCTCCAAAAGGTGTAACGCAATGAAAGCAAGAACAAGCAATACGGCCAACAAGATGCAAACAAGCCTCATCGTGTTAATAACATTGATGATAAGCGCGTGTGGTTTCCATTTACGTGGGCAAACACCTTTACCGATTATTTTACAAAAAATATTTCTCACTTCTGAAAGTGATATGCATGATTTTGATGTGGCTTTATTAACAAAATTAAATAAAAAAAATGTCACCATTCTCGACAAAGGCAGTTCATCAACAGACGATATTTTAGAATTGAAAATTTTAAAAATCAGCCTATCTGACAATGTGCTTTCTACCGCAAGTGATAACGACACCACCAGTATTAGTAGGACATTGAAACTCACTTACTTCATACGTGATAACAGTGGGAAATCGCTTTATGGACCACGTACCGTTAGCGTTAATGAGTCTATTTATAACCAAGATGACAGTACCGATGTCGTAGCGGCACGCAATGCAGCTGTACTAAAAGCCATGATTGACACACTGGCTGATAATCTTGTTTATGATCTTGCCTATGCGCCTTTATAAAATACACGTTAATCGTAGAGCTTAAAAATGAAAGTTAGAGCAGACCAGCTAGAACAGACATTACAAAAATCACTTCACCCTATGTATATCATTTCTGGGGATGAAGTTTTGCTTAGCCAAGAAGCGGCAGACGTGATTCGTAAAAAAGCGCTCCAACAAGGTATTGAAGAACGCTTGCGTTTTGTAGCGGACAGCCAGTTTGATTGGCAAAACGTCATCAATGAAACTCAAGCACTGTCTTTATTTTCAAACCAAAGAGTGTTTGATATTCAAATTGATAAAATGAGTGAGAAACACAGTAAAGCATTGGCATTATTGGCAGATAATCTCAACACAGATAACATTATTCTCATCACGCTGCCCAAAGTGGATGCTCGCACCCAAAAAACTAAATGGTTTACCAAACTTGAGTCTCAAGGCGTGTTTGTACAGATTTGGCCTATTGATGCCAATCGCCTACCAAACTGGCTACAACAACGCGCAAAGCAGCTTGATATTAGTTTAAGTCATGATGCCGCAGCGTTATTATGTGAGCGTGGCGAAGGCAATTTATTGGCCCTATCACAAGAGTTAGAGAAACTCATTCTACGCAACGGCGCAGGCGCTAAGATTGATGAACAAACCATTGCTGAGTCCGTTTCTGATAGCAGTCGTTATTCTGTTTATGATCTGAGTGATCGCATACTAATGGGGAAGGTAAAAGAGTCATTGCACTGTTTACAACAGCTGACCTCTGAAGGTATTGATAACAACATCATTCTTTGGCTACTCAGCAAAGAAGTAGCGGCTCTTGATAAACTCAGCTTTAGCTGTAAAACCAACAGCTTACGCCAAGCGTGTAGCCAACAAAGAATTTGGGATAAACAAATCCCTTTCTATGAAGCCGCTCTTGGGCGTCACAACAATGTCACTATTGATTACATGCAACGCTATTTGGCTTTATTAGATCAAACCATCAAAGGCCTTCATACTCTAGATTTAGAGATAGGTTTTCGAAATTTAGTCATGATGTTTTGCGGCTTTAAACCCGTACCTACCGAACTCGATAATTACTAACCTCAATAAATAGAAAATCTTAGCCCGTACGTTTTATTAAACATACTTTGTGCTAAGCATAAATGTTACTAGCCCACATCCCCAAGCCTGAGGCGACGCTGCCAAAGTGATCGCCATCTAGAATTTCTATATCGCCCAGTCGTTCTGCAATCGCTGCACGAATCACGGGAGATTGAGCAGACCCTCCTGTCACAAACACCAAATCAGGCTTTTCTCCTGCCTGTTTAATGGCGTTATCAATTAATGACAATATCTTAGTTAAGGGTGACTGAATGGCATTAGACAACTCAGTTCGGCTAATATCACAGGCTAAATCAGCCTCGATATAATCCAATAAAACATGATGATGAAGGTGGGTAGACAAGGCGATTTTTGCTTGTTCTGCTTCTCGAACAAGGTGGAAATTTTGTTTATCTTCTCGAAGATGAATAAAACGTTGCAGTAAGTTTTTATATTTAGCGTCACGCAGCATTTGCTCAATATGTATCTGAGTTGGCATACTATTGAACTCAGTTTGAGCACTCACATCATTGGTAGTTACTGCATTCCAAAACATCTGTGTTGGCATTGGCAAACCATTTTCTAATTCAGAATTCATACCAAATAACGGCATAAGACACTTTCCAGCTAACTGAATATCAAGGTCATTGCCTCCTACTCGTTCACCGGTATGACCTAAAAAATCATCTTTACGATCTATATTATGACGATAACTTGGCCCCATTCTTACCATGGCACAATCGGTTGTGCCACCGCCTATGTCGACGACTAATACGGTTTTATCTTCCAATAATTGATGTTCAAACGCTAAACCTGCCGCAATGGGCTCGTATAAAAACTCTACTGATTTAAAGCCCGCTCTTTTTGCTGCCGTCGTTAAAATAGACAAGGCTTGAGTGTTACTTTTTTCGGCGTTAATCCCTTGGAAATTTACTGGTTTACCAATCACCGTATGCGAAATTCCTTGGCCTAAACTAAGCTCAGCTTGATGTTTAATATTCTGCATCATGGCCGTGACAATATCTTCAAAAAAATGAATAAATGCAGGTCGAAAACCACTACTGCCTAAAAAGGATTTTGGAGATTTAACAAAGTAGCCTTCATCAGGTTGGGCTATATAGCGGGCAAATGCTTCTCGACCAAAAAAGAGTGCTTGCTCATTTTTAGCAATATCTTCTTCGAGTCTGACTCGTTGAGCTTGAGCTAACTGATTTTGTCTTGTTGCAATAAACGCTTGTCGTACTTCACCGTCTTTAAGTTGCTGTCCAACCACATCCACAATCAATTCACGCTCGAGTGCATATAAAGTAGATGGAATAAATACTTTACCTTGCTCTAAAGGCACTAAAGAAATATCAGCCATATCACGGGAATTGTTCCCTGATGGTGTTACTGCCGCAATTGCACAATTTGATGTGCCGTAATCAAAACCAGTAATCATGTAACCTACTCAAAAAACGAGTTAATTATGACATTCGCCACAACAACAATTAAATTAAAGGCCGCGAAAAATAGCATAATTAAAAATAGGTTTCATGCTCTTTTTTTGTAAAAAAAATGATTTTCTTCTAAAGAATTTGACTAATTTCATGTGTCACTGCGATACCAGCGACAGGAATAACCACGTCATCATCAAGATATTTACCAATAAGAGACTGCCCTAGTGCAGATTGTGGGCTAATCACCATATAATCTTGTTGTGCCACAACCACTTTTAAACCACCACAACTTGGCCCAATAAAGTAATGCTTTGATTTGTTATCCGCAGCCATAAGAGTAACGATAGCACCGACTTCAATAGGGCTATCTTCCTCAAAGTTCTTTATGGGCAAGGTTTTAAAACGCCTAAGATCATTTTCGCAATCGATCACTCTTTGCGATTGACCATGAGCTAAGTAAGAAGCCTCTAAAGCGAAGGTGTCGTATTTATTTTCTGCCACCGTTTCATTATCTGTCGCGGTATTATGAGCTTGTTTTGCAGCCATAATCGCTGTTGTGTATTGGCTTTCCAATAAAAATACAATGGCTTTGATTACATCTACTTTATTCATTTTACTGTATTTGATTACTCATTTTAATGTATATTTATTTTACTGTTATGTTACCAGCATTAACAAACGTTTCTAAATAACCTATTGTATAACTTATGTTTTTTTATTCTCTAGGTGCTTTATGATTTTTGATTTCGACAATTTATCTTCTAACAATCGCTACCATTTAATCACGCAAACCGTACTCCCTCGTCCCATTGCTTGGATTCTTACTCAAAATGAAAATCAAACATACAATGTAGCGCCTTTCTCTTATTTTACCGCTCTTTGCTCAGACCCTGCTCTACTGATCGTTTCGATTGGTAACAAATCTGCAAACACAATGAAAGATACTAAACACAATCTAGTCAAGAATAAGGAGTGTATTTTGCATATACCCAGTGCTGACTTAGCAGAACAGGTTAATCAAAGTGCAGAAAATCTTGAGTATGGTGAATCAGAATTAGAGCAATTGGGCCTTGAATTAGTAACTTATACCGATAGTTTACCTCGGATTAAAAACGCTCAAGTTGCCATGCACTGTCAGCTCTACGATATTCACCAATTGAGTGCATCGCAAGCAGCGTGCTATTTAGAGGTGCAATCATTATATATAAATGATGATTTAGTGACGCAAAGTGAGAACAAAACAATAATCGACAGTCAGGCATTTAATCCACTAAGTCGTTTAGGCGGTAATGACTATAATATATTAGGCCAAACGCTTACGATCAAACGCCCAACCTAAATTAAATTTTACATCACCATTCGAAAATAGAGTGACCGATATGGAACTACAAGAGAAAATCAAACAACTTCCCTTTATGGATGACTTTACTCCAATTGATGACTCTATTTTGCTAGAGATGGAAAAAATGGCAAAGTGGATTACCTTAAAAAAAGATGAGCATTTAGTTAAGCAATTTGATCTTGGTGAAAATTTATTTTTTCTATTTTCTGGAGAGTTAACAACTTCTATTCCTCTAAGAGAAACAGGAAAAGACTATAGTGTCGGTGTTATTAATGAGCTTTACGCTCCTGTTGGCTGGTCAGCCTTTCGTTACCCTTCACGTTATGTCACTACATTTTCTGCGACTCAAAAAACCACGTTAATCAGCTTTCCTATTCGTCGCCTTAAGAAAATCATCAGTAAAAATCCTATTTTTGGCAATCACTTTCTGCAATATGTTTATCAATGTTGCTTACCTATTTTAGAAAGCATCCAAGATCAAACGCATCCATTTTTTTCCAATGAAAGTTTAGCGTTCGAAGAAACAAGACCATTGCTCGAAAAGAACTTCCTCACTTTTTCCGAAAAAGAAGCCTTACAAGAAATTAATCAAGCGTCTTTTTTTGAAGGTTTTACCCTCAATGAAAAACAAGCATTCAGCCAACATGTAAAAATGATGTTAGTGTCACAAGGCGATATTATTAGCCAACAAGACCAGACATCAGATGGCTTATATTTTCTGTTGCGAGGGAAAGTCATTGTTAGCTATCAAACAAAGAGTGGCGATGTCATTACCACACGTACGATTGTTCGCTCTGGCACCATACTTAGTTGGTCAGTATTAAACTCTGAAATAAAAAACCGTAT
>Ga0308007_10001033_pt1 | contig 12392 bp, 10 predicted proteins | sample Neamet71_FD_203152 | JGI IMG/M metagenome (GOLD analysis project Ga0308007, IMG submission 203152) | Marine microbial communities from water near the shore, Antarctic Ocean - #71 | ecosystem: Environmental > Aquatic > Marine > Unclassified | place: Southern Ocean | collected 2014-06-07
CAACAACCCTAAGAATGAACGATTTTCCTTCAGGAGTCTTCCTGGAAGTGACGAAGTTTCAGCAATAGAAGGACTTGTAAATAGAGGTCAGAATACGCTAAATAGTTTTTATACATGGTTAGAGCGTTATTTAACAGAGAATGAGTTTGTTGCAGGTAATTCTTTTACTATGGCAGATATAACTGCTTATGTTGCCGTAGATTTTTCAAAGTGGGTTAACAGAAGAGTGCCAAAAGAGAATATTCGGACACTTGAATGGTACAAAAAAGTTTCTACTAGAAGTAGCGCTAAAGCGTAATTATAAAAAATAAAGAGTAGAAATAATGAGCCCTAGTACCTCAAAATCTGTCCGAGATCTAAGATTGGCTGTCATTGGTCTTGGATATGTAGGTTTACCGCTGGCTGTAGAATTTGGAAAAATATTTTCAGTTATCGGTTTTGACGTCAATCTAAGTCGTATCGAAGAATTAAAAGACGGTATTGATAAAACTCTAGAGGTGACTAGAGATGAAATACAAAATTCAAAAAATTTATCCTTCTCAACAAATCAAGATGATCTAAAGAATGCTAACTGCTTCATAATTACGGTCCCTACTCCAATTGATAAGGATAAGCGCCCCAATCTTATTCCTCTTATGAAGGCTAGCGAGACTGTTGGTAAAATCATTAAAAATGGCGATATCATAATATATGAATCGACAGTTTATCCTGGTGCAACAGAAGAAGACTGCGTACCAGTGCTTGAAAAATACTCCGGATTAAAATTTAATACAGACTTCTTTTGTGGCTATAGTCCCGAGCGAATCAATCCCGGGGACAAAAAACATCGTATCACTAATATAAAAAAAATAACCTCTGGCTCAACACCAGAAATTGCAGATCTAATCGATGCTCTTTACAATAAAATAATTACTGCGGGTACACATAAAGCACAAAGCATAAAGGTCGCTGAAGCCGCAAAGGTCATCGAGAATACTCAGCGTGATCTGAATATAGCTCTTATCAATGAGCTCGCTATTATTTTCAATAAGATGGATATCGACACACAGGAAGTTCTTGAAGCTGCAGGTAGCAAATGGAATTTTCTTCCTTTTCGTCCTGGCATAGTCGGCGGACATTGTATCGGGGTTGATCCATATTATTTAACTCATAAGGCTCAATCGCTTGGGTATAACCCAGAAATTATACTTGCTGGAAGGCGAATGAATGATGGTATGAGTAAATATATTGTTGCTCAACTTATCGAAGCAATGGACAAAAAAGACATCAATATTAATAAGGCAAAAATTCTAATAATGGGGTTAACTTTTAAAGAAAACTGTCCAGATTTACGTAATACAAAAGTTACAGATATCATTTATGAGCTTAAAAAACATGGACCTAAAGTCGAGGTTTATGATCCTTGGGTAGACAGCAATTTAGCACAAAGTACGTATAAAATAAAAATGACCACAGATCTCGAGCCCAATACATATGACGTTATAGTTATTGCTGTTGCGCATGACAAATTTAAAGAAATGGGTGAAAAAATGATTCTCAGTTTCACTACTCCTGTCCACATTATTTATGATTTGAAGTATCTGCTAGAAAAGGGAGCGTCAAACTTAAGATTATAGTAATTAATTCAGAAACTACACAAAATTTCAGTAGGTATCTATGGGTAATAATTTTTAAAGGCTCTGACAAACTTCAGACTTGAATTGAAGTTGCTGTGAGTTACCCATTATCTGAAGTAATAAAATAACACGTTGTTGACTTGATGAGAAAACCTCAGCTGAAATACCTTTGAATGGACCATCCAAAATTATAACTTGGTCTCCTTTTTTGAAAGGCTTTAGTTGATTCTCTTGGTCTTGCTGCAAAGCTTCAAACTTACGAATTTCATTAACTAATTTTTCACTAGCCCAAGCTGGTTTAGATCCAAAGTGCACCAAGCGGCTAACCCCTCTAGTAGAGCGAATTGGAGATAATGATTGCTCAGCGTATGTTGGCCGGGCGAACAAATAACGAGAAAACATAGGGGATCTTATTTTCTCCCAGACATTTGATCGACACTTAAGCTCTGTCCATAAAGGCAAATAAACATCAATACCCTGACGAGCTAAATGTTCTTTGGCCTCATTTTCCATTCTTGGTTTAGTCATTATAACCAACCAATCTGAGTTGCTCATACGAAAGCCTAAGTCAAATTTCTTTTCATTTTTAGTACGATACCACTTTTTTCAGATAATAGCTGGATCTATGTGCTAGAGAAAAAAATTTCAAGACTTAAGATCAATCATGGGGTAAATATTTTCTATAAATTTTAAGCTTTTAATTTGTTTTTTTATCTTTAACAAATGTTCGTGTTTGTTCAGTAAAGACCCAATCTACAATTTTATTATTAGGCTCATAACCTACTACTAGTTTTTGTAAAAGAGTGCTTATAACTTCAACATTACTGTTGTTTAGCAATATCTTGAGTATATCTAAATCTTTTTTTAACTCACTCCAGGGAATAAAAGGATCTTGTGCACACTGAATTTTAGGATGAGCTGTTAGTTGTGGCTCATCACCCAATAATAGCTCTTCAAAAAGCTTCTCACCGGGACGTAGACCCGTAATCTTAATCTCTATATCACCATAGAGATTGCTCTTATCACGCACAGAAAGACCTGATAGCTCAATCATTCTTTGAGCTAAATCAATAATTTTAACTGGTTCGCCCATATCTAATATAAATACATCACCGCCCTTCGCCATTGCACCAGCCTGAATAACCAACTGCGCTGCTTCTGTGATCGTCATAAAGTAACGAGTAATATCAGGGTGAGTTAATGTAATAGGGCCTCCATCGAGAATTTGTTGCCTAAATCTTGGAATAACTGATCCTGATGAGCCCAAAACATTCCCAAACCTCACCATCGTAAATTTTGTTTTTTTATTTATAGATTTTTCCGCAAATAATGCCTGCAAACAAAGCTCCGCTAAACGCTTACTTGCGCCCATGATATTGGTTGGACGTACCGCTTTATCTGTTGAAATTAGCACAAAATTAGAAACGCCTTTTTCTATAGCAGTCTTTGCAGTTGTTAACGTGCCAAGTACGTTATTTTTCACTCCTTCCGATAGATTATGTTCAACCAATGGCACGTGTTTATAGGCGGCTGCATGATAAACTGTAACTGGACTCCAAGTATCCATAATTTCAGACATTCTGTCTTCATCCTGAACAGATGCTAACAAAGGCACAACAAGCTCATGGGAATAACCATTATTCTTAGAAATACTTTCTAACTCAGAATGAATTGAGTAAAGAGCAAATTCATTAATTTCAACCAATAATATTTTCTTAGGTTTAAGTTTAATAATCTGTCTACAAAGCTCGCTTCCAATTGAACCTCCTGCTCCGGTAACCAGGATAACTTTAGATTCAATATTTTTTGAGACCAGTATATGGCTTGGAGCTACAGCATCACGACTAAGCAACTCGTCAATATCAAGTTCACGCAAATCGGTAGTAGTCACCCTACCTCCAACCAAGTCGGATAGTCCAGGCAACGTACGAACTGAAACGGGGTGTTTGCCCAGTTCTTTTAGTATCTTATTACGAGTTTGACGGCTAGCAGAGGGAATAGCTAAAAGCACATGAGTTACGCCTTTAGACTCAATTAAATTGCCCAAATCGCTAGTTGAAAAAATTGGTTGGCTATTTAAGATATGTCCGTATAGACGATCATCATCATCCAAAAATCCAACCACGCGCATTTCATAGCTATTTTTTAGTCCATACACAAGCTGACGACCAGCCTCACCTGCTCCATATACTAGCGCTTTTGGTACAGATGAAGACTGAATTTGATTTTTTTTGAAGCCACCCAGCCAATATCTAGCTACTACTCTAGAGGCACCCACAGCAAAAAATAGTAGCAGTGGCTGAATCATTCCGATCGTACGTGGAACATCTGGAATCCCTATTACTGTGACTATAGTTATATATAGCAAGCCATATAACGCTATAGCTTGGGATAAACTGAGCATAGCAGAGATACCAGAATAACGAAAAATTGCACGGTACAAGCCTGAGATGAAAAAAACTGGTAATGCAATTATAACTGAACAAGCTATTGCCCAAAAAACTGTTGCATTTACTTGGGATACAGCTCCTGTTCGTAAATAAAACGCCAACCAAACAGTAATAACACATAAGCTCACATCCACTGATAGAGCAATAAACTGCTTAGCATATCGGGGAAGCGCAAGAATGGGCTGGGATGTTGAATTAGGCCAGTCTGATAGAGCTTTAAAATTTTTTAGTAATTTTTCTTTAATATACATTCTTTTTATTCCAATAATTTTTTGGGGACTAAGAAATTAATTTATACTATTAGAAAAACTCATAGCTTACTTTTATGTATTTGAATGGCTTCTTCAAAAAAATCTTCAAGTTTAGAAATGAGAATACTCCGATCGAATTCTTTTTGTATATATATATTCCCACTATTTCCCATCTCTTTTCTTTCTTTTACACTCTTTGACATCATTTCTAGAATACAGGCGGCCAATGCCGAAGAGTCGGCTGCAGAACAGCTCATTCCTGCGCCTGCATCATGAATAAGCTCGGCACCCTCTCCATCTAGCATTCCCAGCACTGGTATTCCAGCCATTAAATAAGATTGCAGCTTTGCTGGGATAGTCATAGAAAACACTAGTTCTTTTTTAAGGGTCACGAGTAGAGCATCTGCATGCGCATAAAAGGATGGCATTCTTTCTATGGGATACCGGCCCATAATAATTACTTTACTTTCCAAATCTCGTCGCCTCACTTCGAGTTTTAGCCAATCATACTTACGACCATCTCCAATAATCAACCAGCGTAAATTTTTTTCTAATTTGAGTATTTCTACTGTATCAAGAATAGAGGGCATATCCTGTGATTCTCCAATATTTCCAGCAAAAACTATATCAAAAGAATTAGGATCAACAGGAATTTCGGGTGCTTTTTCAGATCTAGAGGTAAAAATATTTTCAGCCCAACTTGGATAATAGCGTATCTTAGATTTATCTTGGCAGTACATAGCAATTCGTGGAATGAAAGATCTTGACTGGCCTAGCACTAGGGTACACTTATCATAAATAATCTTAACTATTAAACCAACCCATCTAAGAACCATAGTTGATCGAATAGCACCGACAGCGGATAACGACTCAGGCCAAAGATCAAGCACCCAAAAAACAATAGGGCTATTCTTGAGGCGAGCCAAAAAAATAGCAGGTAATGCGACTGTAATTGGGGATGGGCCATAAACAAAAACCAAATCAAATGATTTTTTTCGTAAACTCCATGCACCCCAAAAGAAAGATCCGATTAAAAAACTTAGATAATTTAAGCCTAGTCGGAAAAAACCTGAAGCTCTTGCAATCATTGGAACACGAATCACTTCAATACCATGGTAATCTCGAAAAATTTTTGGATTTTTTCTAAACTCTGGAAAAATTTTTCCAGATGGATAGTTAGGCTTTCCTGTTAAAACAGTCAGCTCATGACCACGATTCCGTAATTCTAGAACTAGGTCATTTATTCTAAAATTTTCAGGCCAGAAATATTGAGTAACAATCAGTATTCGCATTTATCAGTATTTCTTCCAAACAACACGATTTACGTAATCGGTATAGCTATGAATTATACGAACGATCTTTTTACTTATATTTGGCACACCGTATTCGCTAACTAGCTTCAAACAACGGTCTTTACCTCGAGACTGACATTCCAGTATGGCAAGCGCTTGTCTCACCCTTTCTACTTCTAGTCCAACCATCATAACAGAGGCTTCTTCCATGCCCTCTGGACGTTCATGAGCTTCACGAATATTTAATGCTGGAAAATTTAAAATAGAAGACTCTTCAGTAATCGTTCCGCTGTCGGAGAGCACTGCTTTAGCATGTATCTGAAGATGGACGTAGTCATGGAAGCCCATTGGCTCGTGAAATGTAACTAATGAATGAAATTTAGTATCAGTCAAATCTATCTGTTTTTTTGTCCGCGGATGGGTCGACACAATAACAGGTAAATTATAATCTTCTGCAAGAGCATTTAGGATGCTCACTAACTTGTTAAAAGATCTTTCAGATTCAATATTTTCTTCGCGATGCGCGCTTACTGCAAAGTACTTTTGTTTAGTTAAATTTAAACGTGAAAGTATCTTAGACGATTTAATTTTCGGCATATAGTGATGCAATACCTCATACATTGGGCTCCCAATATTAACAACACAATCAGGAGATAGTCCCTCTCGCAAAAGATATTCGCGAGCAATTTTACTATAAGTTAGATTAATATCGGCGGTATGGTCAACAATTCGACGATTGGTCTCTTCCGGGACACGTTGGTCGAAACATCGATTACCCGCCTCCATATGAAAAATTGGAATTTGACGGCGCTTAGCAGGAATAACTGATAAGCAACTATTAGTGTCGCCTAATACAAGCATAGCATCTGGCTGAGTTGCCTCTAAAACTAAATCTATCGATGTGATTATATTTCCAATAGTATTAGCTGGCCCGATAGTATTTTGTGCACTATTCAAAAAATGATCTGGTTTTCTTATACCAAGATCGTCAAAAAATATCTGGTTTAGATTGAAGTCATAATTTTGACCTGTATGAACTAATATATGCTCGCAGTGTTTATCAAGCATAGGAATTATCCGAGATAAACGAATAATTTCTGGCCGAGTCCCAACAACAGTAATGACTTTTATCTTCTTCATATCAAACCTCACAAGGTATTGTATCGGTGCGATTGCTATCATAAATTTCGCTCGCCCAAAGCATCACTACCAATGTATTTTCACCAATATTGGTGATTTTATGTGTCCATCCTGGAGCTGTTTCTACTATTTTAGGTGTTTCCCCTAAAGTTGTAGTCTGATAGGTATCATTTGTGAGAATATTGCGGAAATCGAATCGAGCCTCCCCACTAACGACAAGAAATTTTTCAGTCTTACTGTGATGGTAGTGACCGCCACGAGTAACTCCTGGATGAGCTGTAAAATATGCGAACTGACCTGCATTTTGAGTTTTTAGCATTTCTACAAATACCCCTCGCTCGTCACTGTATTGAGCCACATCATAAGTGAACCTATTCACTGGCAAATAACTTATATATGTCGCATAAAGCGCTCTAGTTATTCCCTTTCCAACAGGCTCTGAAATGAGACTACCTCTAGAATTCTCAAAAGCGCGGATCTGATTAGCTAGCTCTTCAAGAGTAACGGAATACTCAGGTGAAACTTTGGCCCAACTAATACCATATTTCGTTTCTTTTAAGGTCGAAATGAAACTTGAAATCACATCATCAACATAAACTAGAGGAAACTTTGAAGTATAACCACTATTAATTTTGATAGGCTTTTCATTAGCTATGTTATGGCAAAACGTGGCTACCACTGAATTATAGTTGGGGCGACACCATTTACCAAAAACACCAGGCAGTCTATAAATAGTCACTGGATTACCTGTTTCATCGAATAAACTCTTTACAGCTTCTTCAGCCTTATTTTTACTACAACCATACGGATTATCAAATTCAGCCTGAATTGATGATGCTAAAATAAGTGGGATATGCTTACCTGAAGATTTGATAGCTTCGCATATTGACTGAGTTAAACCTAAATTGACAACATCAAATTGCCGTTTATCTGTTGGTCGGTTCTCTCCAGCAAGATGGACTACTGCATCTACACTGGCAACTAAGTTATCAAGCGATTCAATGGCGTCTTGACGTGAATACTCTTCCACATCAAAAATTTTAAGCTCATCAAGACGTACTTTAAGGTTTTTACCGATAAAGCCACGTGATCCTGTGATCAAGACACGCATATTTTTACTCCTACTAAATCACTCTTCTGGCTCAGCATGATCACCCTTGGTAATAGCCTGTATAAACTGAAGTTTCATTAAGAGATCTTGCATTTTCTTTATATCTAATTGTGTGGTGTTATGCGAGTTGTATTCTATTGCATCGGATATCTTAATCTCTCCTTGATCTACAAATTTACTGTAGCTGAGATCACGAAGATCTGGAGGTATTCGATAATAATCTCCAAGGTCTTGTGCGGCTACCATTTCCTCTCTGCTAAGTAAGACCTCATAAAGTTTTTCTCCATGCCTAGTACCAATAATTTTAATCTCATGGCCTGGAGCATTCATAAGATTAACAAGTGCTTTTGTTAAAATACTAATGGTAGTTGCAGGTGACTTTTGAACAAAAATATCTCCTGATTGTCCATGCTTAAATGCATAAAGAACTAAATTTACGGCATCATCGAGAGTCATCATGAATCGTGTCATATTTGGGTCAGTTATGCTGACTGCCTTACCACCAAGAATCTGACTTACAAATAAAGGAATCACAGACCCACGTGATGCCATTACATTGCCGTATCGAGTAGCACAAATAATCGTAGAGCCACTACTGCGTGATTTTGCAATAGCAACTTTTTCCATCATGGCTTTGGATATACCCATCGCATTAATGGGGTAAACGGCCTTGTCTGTACTCAAGCAAACTACTCTCTTAACGCCACAATTAATTGCTGCCTCGAGAACATTCTCTGTGCCTATAATATTTGTTTTTACTGCTTCTATTGGATGAAATTCACAAGACGGTACCTGTTTAAGTGCCGCTGCATGAAATATGAAATCTACCCCGCGCATAGCACTAAGGACCGACTGATAATCACGAACATCCCCAATATAAAACTTAATTTTAGGATTATTATAACGAGTTCGCATATCATCTTGTTTCTTTTCATCACGACTAAATATACGGATCTCACGTATATCCGATTTAGCTATTCTTTGAAGTACAGCGTTCCCGAACGAGCCAGTTCCGCCAGTAATTAGTAGTACTCGATTAGTAAACATTTAAAGGGCCTTGTACGTGGGTAAAATCATTGGTTTTTTCTATAAATTCTTTCAACTTCATCTGAAAGCTTTCTAACTCCAGACTCCAGAGTAAAATTTGAGCGTGCCAGCAGTGAGCCGTTTTTTGAAATTATTTCACGAGCTTGCTGGTCAAGAAGCAAAGTTTTTATTGCTTCAGCAAGCCCTATAGGATCTTTTGGATTGACGATCAAAGCATCTCGACCATTTACTACATAATCCTCAATCATTCCTACTTTTGTGACCACGCAAGCTAGTCCAGCACTCATTGCTTCGATCATTGCATTAGGCAATCCCTCACTCCACGAGGGTAGCACAAAGATTTCGCAGGTATCAAGCAAGGTAGCTTTTGTCTTTTTATCTATCCATCCAGTAAAAGTTACATAACTTTGAAGTTTGTGCAATTCAACAAAATTGGAAGCTGTGGTTAGGGCGTCACCTTCCCCGCTTAAGATCACATGAAAACTAATCTGGGTCTTTCGCAATATAAGAATGGCATTCAATAAGTCCAGTACTCCCTTGAAATCTTCCATATGCCCAATAAATAGAATTTTTTGGCAATCTTTTTTTTGTTGGTACTTTTTTTGAGCGCCGATATGCAGGTGCTCCTCCGAAGCTGTCCAGTTTGGAATTACAGGTGCAGATTCTGGTTTAAAGCCAAGCTCATTTATTGCAAATTTTTGAAAGGACAATCCTTGACAAAGAAAGACGCTAGAACACCCAATTGATAATCGAATAAAAACGGCAAACCATCTACTAGAATAATATTGATCTATTATTGCTCCTGCGCGCGGAAATACCATTACTGGAACCCGAAGAAGGCGGGAAAAGCAAACCATCACCCCCTTTTCGACAGCACTAGCTCCGTCTCCTAGGAAAATAATTGATACATCTGGTCTAAAAAATATCAAACTCGCACTATAGGATATAATTCTTTTGAAGGCGAATAGCGACCGCACTATAAGGTGCGGGGGTGGGACAGATATCTGGCTTGAATCTAATGTGCGTAAAGAATAAGAGTCAGCAAAAGATGATTCAATAAGCCTATTGCATGCTGTTACTTGGCCGCCATAGATTTTCTTGCTAGGACTAGGAAACCCGCCAACTATAAATACTTTTGCTTTTTTTAGCGCAGTGATCATATATTTATTAGCATACTTTTATTCATCTATTTATATTCTTAATAACTTGTTCATATTTATCTATCATTACCGATAAAGAAAAATTATCTTCTGCAAATCGTCTAGCTTTTTCAGTCATAATATTCAATGCATCAGCAGAAATAGAGGCACGACGCTCAATAGCCAAACAAATTGACTCTGGTGACAGTGGATCGCATAAAAAACCTTGATCTTCGCTTTCTCCGAGTAATTTAGAGTTGTCTGAAATATGTGACGCTATAATCGGACATTTATTTAGCATCGCCTCACAAATTACATTAGGTAAGCCCTCATAAAGACTAACTAATATAAGTCCGTCTGAATTCTGATATAAAGTATTTATATCTGAGACTTCTCCAAGAAACTGAAACTGTTCATTTATATCTGGATTTGAGCTTAAAAAATCTATCATTTGCTCTTTCATCAATTTATCTTTCTGACCAGAATCGTCTCTTCCAGCCCAAGACAAGCGAGGAACATACCCATTGCGCTCATTAAATAACTTCAAAGCCCTAAGTAGTCTAACGCCATTTTTTGGGTATGCTATACGACCGACTACAATTAATGAGAGCAAAGAGCTATCCTTTCTAGGCTGTTTAGCAGAAGGATAAATGTTATAACCATTCCATATAGTCGATACTTTATTTGTCATGCCAGGTAAGTCTTTTACGTAGTCAGCCTGAGTTAGACTATTGCAAACAACGTGATTAGAGCAGAGATTAGCAAGATTTGCTAAAAAACGTCTAGTTTTAGTCTCAATCTCGTTAGTCGTGCTCATTTCACAAGAAATATGACTGGTTCTGCTACCTAATATTCGCACTAAAGCACAATATATATTGGCGGCTGGTAAAAAACTTAGTGCTATATCACTGCTTAACATGAGCACTTTTAATTCTTTCAGAACTTTCCAGCTGAAGCCCATATGGGTGGCATTTTCTGAGGAATAAATTGCTATAGCTGACGATAGTTTGTCTCTAAAAAAATTTGAATTAGGTCTGTATAGAAATATAGTTAGCTCGTTTGAGAGCGCTAGGCCGTTCGCAATAGCAACTATTTGTCTTTGTGCTCCACCAGATCCGAGGTTATCTATAACAATTAGTATTTTCAGGAAAAATCTCCATCTTTTATTTTGTTATATGCTCCATCAAAGTATTGATTAATAGAAATAAAGTCCATATTCCCAATAACTGAAAATAATTGATCTGTTGATGCACAAGAATAAGCTATTTCTTCTCGCTTGATGTCAGTTGTAAGAAGCTTAGTTTTAAAAGCTGCTTCAGCTATCTCTATCAAATCACTTATAGTCGTTTTAGTTCCACTAGCGATATTTACAACAGCGGAAGTATCGGCTAAAAGTAGGCGTCTATATATTTCCACGACATCTGAAATATGAATAAAATCACGTATTGATTCACCCTTATTTATTAATGAAAAATATTTTTTTTCAGAGATAGCCTTTTCTACTGCGGAAACTACTGAAAATGCATCAAAACCAGCATACATATTGAAAATTCTTGTGATCTGTAATTTTATTGATGTTCTTGCCAGGTGCTCCTGAATAAACAACTCAGATGAATACTTCAAGCTAGCATACAAATTTCTGATATCTGGCCTATCAGTTTCTATTGCATTTAGGGTTTCTCCATATACTGCAGAAGAGCTTGAGAAAATAACTTTATCAATTAATTTCTCAGACTCAAGGCATATAGAAACGAATTGGGTCAGAAATTCAAATGAATATTTAGCATAAGCTTGTGGCGAGTCTCTTTTTTTTAATAATGTGCTTTTATAACAAACGTTATAAATTATGGATGATTTTTCAGCCTTCTTAAGAAGGCTTGAGAGATCTTTTATGTCGTTACTATAAATAATCACAGCTTCAGGGATTATCCTTTTTAAACTTCTGGATAAATTGGAGCGACCACCTATGATAAAAATATTTTTATTCATTTATTTGAAGTTTCTTTAAACTTAAAGATTCCTTATATTCATCTGAAATTTTTAGCCAATACCCTATCATAATAGCTAAGATCAACCACCATTCTTTAAGATTATATATATTTAGGGAAAGCGAGGCTAACGCCAATGGTGGGCCAAAACATAAAATTAAATACATATAATTATTGCCTGTAGACCAAATTCCAAATTTTTTAAATTTAAATAAAGCAAAAATAAAAGGGGCCAAAAGTACTAAAAAGCCAATTATTCCACTCATAACTAATACATGTATAAATATATTATGTGGTGTAAGTACGCTTACAAAATTTGCGACCAACTCAAAATTATCACTTCCAATACCTAATAATT
>Ga0308007_10001036_pt1 | contig 12356 bp, 12 predicted proteins | sample Neamet71_FD_203152 | JGI IMG/M metagenome (GOLD analysis project Ga0308007, IMG submission 203152) | Marine microbial communities from water near the shore, Antarctic Ocean - #71 | ecosystem: Environmental > Aquatic > Marine > Unclassified | place: Southern Ocean | collected 2014-06-07
TAAAAAAAAGATCTAAATGTAACTAGGAGAGTTTAAGATATGCTGCGTTCACTAATCATACCAATAATATTCTTGGCTTCCACGCAAATTAGTTTTGCTGCGAGTAGTGGGAGCGGTTCAAGTATGTCATCCAGTTCGCCATCCAGTTCGCCATCCAGTTCTAGTTCCTATAGTAATTCAAGTGATAATACCAAAGAAACTGCAAATCCATTCTTGGGAGCCAATCAGCTCATAAGTTATGGAAAATTTGATGAGGCCCACAAAGCTCTTAAATCTTTACCTGACGTTGGCAACCGAGCTGAACGCTATAATCTTTTAGGGTTCACCGCAAGAAAATCAGGAGACTTAATAGCTGCAGCCGAGTATTATGAAAAAGCACTATATATTAATTCAAAACATGTGGGCACATTACAATATCAAGGTGAGTTGTTTATTACACTTGGCAATATTGAAAAAGCAGAGCAAAATTTAATAAAGATAAAAAAAATCTGCTGGATTTTTTCATGCGTTGAAAGTACAAAATTAGAAGATGCGATACAAAAAGCTATTGGTAGTTAAGACATTGTTAAAGATTATTATTATCTTCGTTAAATTTACAAAAAAATGCTGACTGAAATGACTAAGTGCACTTAAACAAAATATGGATTAATTAAAGACGTGATTAAAGATGTTTCAAATAATAAGTCGTTTGGTATTAGCATAATTAGAATTCACTTAGGCGTTATTTTATTAGCGCATGGCTGGTTAAAAGTGTCTGTCTTTACAGTGCTTGGAACGGTGGATTATTTTTCAAGTATTGGTCTATCACCCATCATAGCATACCTAGTAATTTTTGGTGAGCTTACTGGTGGGTTAGCTCTAGTATTAGGAATTCAAACACGTTTAGCTTCTACCTTGACAGTGCCTATACTGCTGGGTGCGGCAATAACGAATAGTGGGAATGGATGGTTGCATTCTGCCACTGGCGGTGGATGGGAATATGCTGCGTCGCTGACTGTCATTGCATGTGCCATAACAGTTTCGGGCTCTGGACAGTACCTGAGGATAAATTTAAACCCACTCAATAGGCTACTACCGTCATTTCTTAAAAATTAACAAATTATTATATATAAAAAAAGCATTAGGTGAGAATTGCACCACTCAGCAACCGCACATCAACAAAGATTACTGGGTGCCATTAACCGCTTTAATTGGCTCCAGAGCTGTATATAAAAATTAAATACTAAGGAAAGAATTATGAAAAAATTGCAGAAACCAAGAGATGAGTTTACTAAATTATTCCAGAAAATAATTGCATGTGTCGTAGCATGTTTTATTTTTAATAGTGCTGTGCAAGCAGATACAGTAACCATAACTGGTACTGCGTATGGCAGCAGAACGTCTACTGAAGAGACAGTGCTTTCTGATGGTAACTTGAAATATATTAATTTCGACCATTCTATTTGGGTTCAAGAGGGTATGCCTGAGGGTTATCCAAGCATGGTGTCAGGAGATTGTAGAAATGTAGGTTTAAGAAGTCCTGATTTTGTAAACCTAGGAAGTTCTTGGACTTGCACAATAACAGACATTGATGGTGACGGTTTTATAAATATTGGTTCAGATGTTGCGCCTGATTGGAGTGGTTGTAATTATGAAGCTGTTTCTGGTTGGGGTAAATATGCAGGGATATCACAAAGTGGCACCTGCTCATACGCTGGGAACATAACTGCAACCGATTGGGTGCTTAAATGGACTGGCGAATTCACAACCCCTGAATAATTAACATAGATCCTATAATTCTGGAGTATTTCAATAGCTCGGAATGTTAATAGTATAGGAGCAAACATCTATGATTGTTGCTAGTCAACACACGACGATAACTCGATGTGTGTTGACTGGATGTGTACCAAATGTGTCCACTAAACAGAAGTGCTACGACAGCTTTAATCCAACCACCACTATACGGCTAAGGTCTTGCTTGGTAATCACCTCAGCATTAGGGTCTTAAACTGAAACACCGTTACCTTCCATCATGCCACTTTGTTCGAGCGCTGTCACAATGTCTCCGACAGCATCGTCCACAAATGCCATCATGCCTGCGGTCAGAGCCATGGCTTCTTTCAATTGTTCTGGGGCTTCACATCCGCACGCTGACCAAAGAATACCGCGCCCATCAAGGGCCTGAAGATCATGACCTTCACGACAGCCAGATGAGGTAGCCCCATGGATCAGATTAAAATTGACGCGCTGCGTGCGCAGCCCATCGCCCCCTTTTCACACTTGATTAATGGGAAACATGTGCCTGCGTCCGATGGCGGCACGATGGACATTCTGTCGCCCATCGACGGGCAGGTTTTGACGCAGGTCGCGCGTGGCACGGCAGCGGACATGGAGGCGGCAATTGCATCTGCGCGCGCTGCGTTTGAGGATCGTCGCTGGGCTGGGCAGTCGCCCGCCGCGCGCAAGAAGGTCTTGATGAAATGGGCCGATCTTATTGAGGCCAACGCGCTAGAACTGGCCGTTCTGGGCGTGCGCGACAACGGTACCGAAATCGGCATGGCGATCAAAGCCGAGCCTGGATCAGCCGCAAGCACGATCCGCTATTACGCCGAGGCGCTGGACAAGATTTACGGGGAGATTGCCCCGACATCCTCAGACATTCTGGGCATGATCCACAAAGAACCGGTAGGTGTCGTTGGCGCGATTATCCCGTGGAACTTCCCGATGATGATCGGCGCATGGAAACTTGGCCCTGCGCTAGCGATGGGGAATTCGGTCGTGTTGAAACCGTCAGAAACCGCGTCGCTGTCATTGATGCGCATGTGTGATCTGGCGCTTGATGCGGGCTTGCCGGCAGGTGTTTTGAATGCTGTGACCGGCGAAGGGGCTGTCGTGGGTGAGGTCATGGGCCTGTCCATGGACGTCGACGTGCTTGTGTTCACAGGCTCGGGCGGTACGGGCCGTCGCCTGATGGAATACGCCGCGCGGTCGAACATGAAGCGGGTCTATCTGGAACTGGGGGGCAAATCCCCGAACATCATTTTCGCGGATGCGCCCAATTTAGATGAAGCCGCGAAAGTCGTGGCAGGTGGCATCTTTCGCAATTCCGGACAAGTCTGTGTCGCGGGGTCGCGTTTGCTGGTCGAAGCGTCAATCCATGATGATTTCGTCGCCGCCGTCGCAAAGGCCACAGAGGGCATGCGCGTGGGTGATCCGCTTGATGTGACCACAGCAATTGGTGCAGTGAATTCTGAAATTCAATTAAATCAGAACCTTGGATTTGTCGAAACCGCCGTCACAGAAGGCGGTGAAGTCGTTCTTGGTGGCACACGCATTCTCCAAGATACGGGCGGTTGCTACATGGCCCCAACAATCGTGACGGGTGTGACACCTGAGGCCACGCTGACCCAGAAAGAAGTCTTCGGTCCTGTGCTCGGCGTGACGCCTTTCACGAGCGACGACGAGGCAGTTGGCATCGCCAATTCCACGGTCTATGGTTTGGCGGGCGCTGTTTGGACGAGCAACCTTAGCCGTGCCCACCGAATGGTGCGCGACGTGCGCACGGGTGTGATGTATGTGAATACTTACGGTGGCGCGGATGGAACCGTGCCTTTGGGCGGCGTTGGGCAGTCTGGAAATGGGTCTGACAAATCCCTGCATGCGATTGAAAAATACATCAATCTGAAGACGGCATGGATCAAACTATAGGGGCTGCGCAATGACTGATAAAACCATTCTGGTGATCGGCACCTATGACACCAAAGATGGCGAGTTGGGGTTTCTGGCAGATGTGATCCACGCGCAAGGTGGTCAAGTTATCATGATGGACGTGTCTGTGTTGGGCGACCCGTCAAAGCCCACAGACTATTCCAAACACGATGTTGCGCAGGAAGGTGGTAGTTCGATCGAAGCGGCCATCGCATCGGGCAATGAAAACCACGCGATGCAAATTATGGCCAAAGGCGCGGCGTTGCTGACGGCGCGATTGTTCACCGACGGCCGGTTCGATGGTATGATCGTTCTAGGCGGCACAATGGCCACGGATCTTGCACTAGATGTGTGTTCCGCACTGCCGCTTGGGGTACCGAAATACATCGTGTCCACGGTGTCGTTTTCGCCGCTAATCCCTGCGGAACGGTTGGCCCCCGACACGCAGATGATTTTGTGGGCCGGGGGACTGTATGGCCTGAATTCTGTTTGCAAAGCATCCCTTAGCCAAGCTGCAGGCGCCGTTCTGGGGGCCGCACGTGCGGTGCAAATGCCAGACCCTGACAAGCCCTTGATCGGGATGACGTCGCTGGGCACCTCTGCGTTAAAATACGTCATTCCGTTGAAGCCAGCGCTAGAGGCTCGTGGCTTTGAGGTCGCAGTGTTCCACGCGACGGGCATGGGTGGGCGCGCATTTGAAAGCCTTGCGGGACAGGGCGCGTTTGCTTGTGTTTTCGATCTTTGCACGCAAGAATTGGGCAACCATGTGAACGGTTCTAATATATCGGCGGGGGCGGATCGTTTGACCAACGCAGGCTTAAATGGCACGCCGCAAATTGTGGCCCCGGGGTGTTATGACCTTGTTGATATCGTTGGCTGGAAACCGTTGCCGGACAAATGGTCAGATCACATGAAACACGAACACAATCGCTTGCTGACGTCGATTGTCTTGGATGTTGATGAACGCAAGTCGGTTGCGCGTGCGCACAGTGAGCAATTGGCCAAAGCAACGGGGCCGGTGGCCATGCTATTGCCCGAACACGGGCTTGGCGAATGGGACCGTGCAGGTGCTGATTTGCACAATCAGGCGGGCCTAGACGCGTTTTTGCTGGAACTGGGAAATACGCTGCCAAGCAACGTCGTCGCTCACCGGATAGATTGCCACATTAATGATGCGGCATTTTCTGACAAAGCGCTGGAGGTTTTTGATGGTTGGCGCGCAAGCGGCTTAGTCGCGTGATCCCGAATCAAGGAGGGCAAGCAGATCGAGAAGCGTTTCATAATTTTCGGACCCCAACTTGGTCTTGAAGTCTGCGACGATCTGCGCGGTTTGCGCCGTGCGGTCGTCGATGATTTTTTGCCCTTCGGCGGTGATCTCGATCAGTTGTCGGCGACGGTCAACGTCGTCACGTGTCTGGGTGATCAACCCCTTGTCGCGCATGGTCACCGCAATCCGTGTCAGGCTTGGAAACAACAAGCTGGATCGATCCGCCAAGGTCGTCGTATCCAACATGCCGTATTCCGACAGTACGCGCAAAACGCGCCATTGTTGTTCAGTGATGTCTGTCTCGGTCAGCATGTCTCGGATCGGGGCCATAACGCCCTCGCGCGCACGGATCAGTGCGATCGGGAGGGAGCGTGAGGTGGATGGAAGCTTGGATGACATGGGAAACTCAGCTGCTGTTTGGAATAAGTTATCTGCTGTTAAGTTGGGCTTGACAAGGCAAGATGAATTACTTTACTTCACAATTATTAACATGTTAAGGAAATGACGTGCCACACTTTCAAATTGAATACTCTGCCAGCCTTGAAGCAGTCGTAGATATTGGACAGCTGTGCGAGGCAATCCGTGCGCGTGCCGCAACGATCGAGACCTTTCCCATGGCAGGTATCCGCGTGCGCGCAACTCGTGTCGATCACGTCGCTATGGCAGACGGAAATCCTAAACATGGCTTTATCGATCTGTCCGTTCGCCTGCGTGAGGGGCGCCCAGACGCCGTAAAACGCGATTCGATTGATCAGATTTTTGCTACTCTCAAGGACTTTATGATACCCGCGATGGCATCCCATTCCATCGCCTTGTCTGCGGAGATGCGCGACATCAACGCAGACCTTTCCCCGAAATTTGGCACGATCCGTGATCACCTGGAGGACACCGCATGACTGCGCTCGACAACAATATTTCGAAGCTCAATGACTACCTTGAACGGTTCTGTGAAACAGGCATTCGAAACCGGATTGCGGGTAAGGATGTAACGGGCAGTGAGGGTGTTTTCCAAACAACGTCCCCCGTCGACAAATCGCTGATCTGCGATGTGGCCCATGGGTCAGTTAGCGATATTGATGCAGCTGCAAGCGCGGCGTCTGATGCATTTGCAATGTGGCGCGATATGCCCGCACTTGAGCGTAAGAAGATCTTGATCCGTATCGCCGAGGGTATTGAGGCGCGCGCCGAAGAGATTGCGCTTTGCGAATGCTGGGACACGGGTCAGACGATCAAATTCATGTCCAAGGCGGCACTGCGCGGGGCGGAAAATTTTCGTTACTTCGCAGATCAAGTTATGCAGGCCCGAGATGGCCAGCACCTTCAATCGCCAACGCTGATGAACATCACGACCCGCAAACCAATTGGTCCTGTCGGTGTGATCACGCCGTGGAACACACCGTTTATGCTGTCCACGTGGAAGATCGCGCCTGCCTTAGCCGCAGGGTGCACCGTTGTTCATAAACCCGCAGAAGCGTCGCCATTGACTGCGCGTCTGCTGATCGAGATAGCCGAAGAGGCAGGCTTGCCACCGGGGGTGTTGAACACCGTTAACGGCTTTGGCGAAGGCGCGGGTAAGGCGCTGTGTGAACATCCCAAGATCAAGGCCATCGCGTTTGTTGGGGAGAGCCACACAGGCAGCCTGATCACGAAACAGGGCGCAGACACACACAAGCGCAACCACCTTGAACTTGGTGGCAAGAACCCTGTCATTGTGTTTGATGACGCTGATCTGGATCGGGCGTTGGATGCGGCGATCTTTATGATCTACTCGATCAATGGCGAGCGTTGCACATCGTCTTCGCGTCTGCTGATCCAAGATACGGTTCGCGAGGAATTCGAGGCCAAGCTGGTCGCGCGGGTCAACAATATCAAGGTCGGCCACCCGCTTGACCCTGCTACCGAAATCGGCCCGCTTGTGACGAAAGAACACTACGACAAAGTCATCAGCTATTTCGACATCGCCACAAAAGACGGCGCGACTGTTGCGGCGGGTGGCGTAAAGGTCGGTGACGAGGGATATTTCGTACGCCCGACGTTGTTCACAAACGCTACCAACAAAATGCGTATCGCGCAGGAAGAAATCTTTGGCCCTGTGCTGACGTCGATCCCGTTTTCGACCGAAGAAGAAGCGCTTAGCATGGCAAACGACACGGATTATGGCCTTACAGGGTATGTGTGGACCAATGATTTAACGCGCGCATTGCGGTTCACCGAAGCGCTTGAGGTGGGAATGATCTGGGTCAATTCCGAAAACGTCCGTCACCTTCCGACGCCTTTTGGCGGCGTCAAAGCCAGCGGAATTGGCCGCGACGGCGGTGATTGGTCGTTTGAATTCTATATGGAACAAAAGCACATCGGCTTTGCAACAGGACAACATAAAATCACCAAATTAGGAGCGTTTTAAATGCCGGTACCTGCACCAAATCTATACCCCGACTTCAACACCATCCGCCTCAGCCATGTGTGCTTGAACGTGGCCGATCTTGCGGTATCCAAGACGTTTTATACGGACATCGTCGGCTTCCAGGTCACGGATGAGTCCGACAGCCATATCTACCTGCGTGCGATGGAAGAACGTGGCCATCACTGCATCATTCTGCAAAAATCCAACCAACCCGGCACAGTCGAAGTGATGGGGTTCAAGACGTTTGATGAGGCGGATTTAGACAAAGCAGAAGCCTATTTCAAAAGCAAAGGGCGCCCGACATCCTGGGTGGATCGTCCCTACCAAGGCAAAACCCTGCTGACGTCTGACAACATGGGCATTCCACTGGAGTTCTACCACAAGATGGATCGCCTTGAGCCAATTCACCAGAAGTTTGCGTTGTATCGTGGTGTAAAGCCGCTTCGGATTGATCACTTTAACTGCTTCTCAAACGACGTGGATGCGTCAGTAGAATTCTACAGCGATTTCGGCTTTCGCGTGGTGGAATACACCGAGGATGACGATAGCAAAAAGCTGTGGGCCGCATGGATGCACCGCAAAGGTGGTGTGCATGATATGGCCTTTACCAATGGCACTGGCCCGCGCATGCACCATGTTGCATTTTGGGTGCCGACGCCGCTGAACATCATTGATCTGTTAGATTTGATGGCGACGACGGGATACGTCGACAACATCGAACGTGGGCCTGGGCGTCACGGCATTTCCAACGCCTTCTTCCTCTATATCCTTGACCCTGATGGTCACCGGATCGAGATCTATTGCTCAGACTATCAAACAGTTGATCCTGATCACGAGCCGATCAAATGGGATTTGCAAGACCCGCAACGCCAAACCCTTTGGGGGGCTGCTGCACCTGAAAGCTGGTTTAAACATGGAACCAGGTTTGTAGGCGTCGACACAAAGGACTCTGGCATCGAAGCCAGCCCGATCATCGCACCATGATGAATTTGGCGCTTCTGAACCCCGCTTTGTTGCGCGAAACGGCCCCCTTCGGGGGCCGTTGGATCGATGCTGGTCGCATTTACCTGACACAGGGCAGTTTTGGCGAGCAAAAGATTATTAGATTTCAAGTCGGCCAGTTCGACACAATACGCGATGATGTGATGATGGCACGCGACGTCATCCAAGAAATATGGAAAAAAATTCAATGAGATATGCGACTTATTCTGCAGGTGTCGAAACATTTTACGGGGCTGTGACGGACGATGGAATGATCCCTCTTAACGGTGATTTCCCCCAGTGGCCGACGCTGCTCGACGTGATCCAAGCGAGCGGTTTGGATGCACTGGACCAGGCGGCTGTGGGAAAAACGGCGACCCACGCGGATTTTGAATTTGAAATGGTGCTGCCAAACGCGCGGCGCATTTTGTGCGTCGGAGTGAACTTTCCCGACCGTAATGCAGAATACAAGGACGGGTCGGAGCAGCCCAAATACATGTCGTTGTTCCCACGTTTTGCAAGCGGGTTTACAGGCCACAACCGCCCGCTGATCCGTCCGCCTGAAAACGAGACATTGGACTACGAGGGCGAGGTCGCAATCGTCATCGGAAAAATCGGTCGCCGTATCTCGCAGGCCGATGCCTATGACCACATCGCCGCCGTGACACTGTGCAACGAGGGGACGATCCGCGACTGGGTACGTCATGCCAAGTTCAACGTCACGCAGGGTAAGAACTGGGATAATTCAGGCGCGATCGGTCCGTGGTTGGTGCCGTTTAAAGATGCCAGTCAATTAGACGATGCGCGCATCATCACCCGCGTGAACGGTGAGGTGCGCCAAGACGATGTGCTGTCACGCATGATGCACCCGATCCGCCGCGAAATCGAATATATCTCGACCTTCATGACCCTTCAGCCCGGCGATATTATCGTCACGGGCACGCCCACAGGATCCGGTGCGCGCCTTGATCCACCCCAATACCTGAAGCCCGGTGACGTGGTTGAGGTTGAGGTGAACGGCATCGGCACCTTGCGCAACACCGTGGCGGACGAAGTGGTATGACCCCGCAAGACCACACCCTCGCCGCTGCTAATTTGTTAGAAGCGGAACGCACGGGCGAGCAGATTGGCCTGCTAACCCGCAACCACCCCGACATGGGAATGGACGATGCCTATGCGATCCAGAACGCGATTTATCGCGCCAAGCTTGAACAGGGCCGCAATGTCGTTGGCTGGAAAATTGGACTGACGTCCAAGGCGATGCAATATGCGCTGAACATCGACATTCCCGACAGTGGAATTTTGTTTGACGACATGGTGTTTGAAACGGGTGCTACGGCCCCAAAGGGGCGGTTCATTCAGCCGCGCATTGAGGCGGAAATTGCGTTCGTGTTGAAAGACCCACTGGGAGGTGCAAATGTGACGCGTGATGACGTGTTAGAAGCGACGGACTATGTCTTACCGTCCATCGAAATCCTCGACACGCGGATCATCCGTGTTGACCCCGAGACGGGTAAACTGCGCAAAGTGTTCGACACGATCAGCGACAATGCCGCCAATGCGGGTATTGTTCTGGGGGCCGAACGCCACACCGTTGATGCGTTTGATCTGCGTTGGGTTGGGGCGATCACGTCGCGAAATGGCGAGGTCGAAGAGACTGGCCTTGGGGCCGGGGTGTTAAATGACCCCGTTGAAAGCGTTGTTTGGCTAGCCCGCCGCATGGCGCAGTATGGTCAGAGTATTGAACCCGGTCATGTCATTCTATCAGGCAGCTTCATTCGCCCGGTTGAATGCCCGCCTGGGGCAAACGTCACTGCCGATTTTGGCGACTTTGGTTGCGTCAATATTTCATTTCAATAGGATCCCAAATTCTAGCGCCCCATAACCCGTTCAAACACGCCTTGAAAAATGGCACACTTCAACTCGGCTGCTGGTTAGGTCCCCACGATTAGGTGGTAAACCTACTGAACTTCAATGCTTTAAAGATATTTTGGTGCCTAGAAGAGGACGTCGAACTTTCTATATTTACATTTAATTACAGTTACTTATTTTGGTTCTAAGACATCGGGTCGCCCCCTATTTTAACAAAACCTTACTAAACATTTATTTTCATTTAAGTTCCATTATAATTTACCGAATTAGTGAGAACGTGGGTCAACAACGGTCACAAGTTGGGTTAAACCCCTATTTCGAATCGAGACACCCAGTACCCGAAATTTGAAATGAAAGTGTAAGATATGAGCGATTCCTTAGCTTCTTTTTTTGTCCAAGGCCGTTCCATGGTATTCGTCCAACTCACGGCGCTTTCTGCGCTACTTCTCATAGCGACATTAATCTGGGGTCAACTTGATCAACGCACCCTAGATGGCGTACCGGTTTGGGTGAAACCCACAAAATTCGCGGTCTCATTTCTCGTTCATTTTGCTACGCTCGCCATTATTGTCGCCTTGATGTCTCGAGAAAACGCGGAACTACGTATCGTTGCAGGTGTGGGTTGGGTATTGGCAGCGGTGTTCATTGCTGAAATGGCATATCTGATTTTCCAGGCGGCGCAGGCGCAGCACAGTCATTTTAACGACACGACCTCGTTTCACAGTACGATGTATTCTTTGATGGGGGTGGGTGCAGTTGTGTTGATTGCCTTGCCAGTCGTTATTGCCTGGCTTGCAAAGGGCGACATTGCATTTGGCCCAGCAACTCAATCGGGCATTTGGTGGGGCGCGATCATAAGCTTCATACTGACGGTGATCATCGGAGGTTACCTTGGCGGCAACGGCAGTCACTTTGTTGGAGACCAAAGCAATCCAGAACTCGTTCTGCCATTCTTTGGCTGGTCAACCGAAGTGGGTGACTTGCGACCTGCACATTTTCTGTCGCTTCATGCATTGCAGGTTTTGCCCCTGATCGGACTATGGGCAGACAGAACAGATCAAGGCATCACCACAATATGGGTTGCTGGCTTTATCTATTCAGCGTTAACAGTCGCGCTCTTCATCCAAGCGCTTTTTGGCCAACCGATCATACGCATATGATGCTAGATCTTTATGAAAACGGACAGCCAATTTTACGATACTGAAGGCTCTGTCAGATTAAATTTGCTTGAAGCGGGCAGGGCGATTTTGCAGTGTCTTTGGATTACAAAACACTCCCCATCTCGTCACAAAATAACAAAGTGGTCCTACGGCTAGGTTTCAGAAGCACAAAATCAATTTTTATATAATAATTACAATTATTTAAATGTTATTTGCGGTGCCCAGAAGAGGACGTCGAACTTTGTATAATTTGACTTAATTACAGATACTTATTTTTGATTTTAAATTGAAAAGTCGTCCCGAAAGCGGTCCTTATTTATGCGTCACATCAGGGCGGCTTTGTGGCTTGCACCCAAAACCGAACATTGACCGTGCTAATGCCTGAGGTCTGCTATGCTGACAAAGCAGCCCTTTGCGAAATCGATTTCAACTGCTTCTTTGGGGTATCGCTTCTCTTGAAGTCCAACAGTTATATCAAGCTGAGCAAATTTAAGCCGTCCGCCAATCCAGCACGACTTTCCCAGAATGTCCTGACTTCATCGCAGCGAAACCTTTATCGTAGTCTTTCACCCCAAAGCGGTGCGTGATGATCCCTGATACGTCCAATCCGTTTTGCAACATAGCGATCATTTTGTACCACGTCTCAAATATCTCACGTCCATAGATACCTTTTAGCGTGATCGCCTTGAACACAATCCGGCTCCAATCAAAAGGGCTTTTTCCCAGTGGAATCCCGAGTAGCGCAATACGCCCGCCCATTACCATTGCCTCGATCATTTGATCTAGGGCTATTTGGTTGCCGGACATTTCCAGACCTACATCAAAACCTTGCGTGATCTTTAGTTGTGCTTGAATGTCGGCCAGAGCGGTCCTGGTTACATTCACGGGAGTGACGTCTGCGACTTTGGTCGCCAGATCGAGGCGATCTTGGTTGATATCCGTGATCACCACGTTGCGTGCGCCTGCGTGCCGGGCAACAGCCGCT
>Ga0308007_10001042_pt1 | contig 12337 bp, 10 predicted proteins | sample Neamet71_FD_203152 | JGI IMG/M metagenome (GOLD analysis project Ga0308007, IMG submission 203152) | Marine microbial communities from water near the shore, Antarctic Ocean - #71 | ecosystem: Environmental > Aquatic > Marine > Unclassified | place: Southern Ocean | collected 2014-06-07
GTTTTATTAAACTGACTGTCCGTTGCATCGTTAAACCATAAGCTACTTAAATCAGGCCCACATGATCTACATCTCATGTTGCAGATATTACTAAAGCGAATATCCATGTACGTCATGTTTACACCGTCAACACTACCATCTTCATGTGTGTTAAGTACTTCTTGGAACTGGTCCTTACCGTACGGGTTATGCTTTCCTTCAATAAACTCTTCGTTACTTCTTATTCTTAATGTCTGATGTCCATGTGACTCTTGCTCGTAACATCTATTACAGTTAGAAAGTTTTTTGTGGTTAAGCATATCCAGTCTAAACTTTTTCAATCCAGGACCATTCCATACGCTTTCTAATGTTGAGCCTTCTTCGTTTAGATCGCCTACCGGAGAATGCAGTTCACTTAAACAACAAGTAAACACTCTGCCATCGGGCCACGGGTGCATGTGTATCCACGGTATCACACAGAACGCTTCGCTTTCCATTAGTTCTTTTTTTGATAGATCTTTAAAACTCATTTGCTTATTACCTTTATTATCAATCCGTTTAAATCCCACTCCCACCATTTGTTTCCTTGGTATGCTAGACTAGGATCATTGTGATGATTATTATGCCAACCCTCACCGAACGTTATTATATTTACCAGCCAATGGTTAGTACTCTTGTCGTTAGTGTCATACGTTCTGTAACCCATCCATGTAAGCCCTTTACCATGACCCCATGTATTAAACGCACCGGTGGCCCAAACACATAAACTTACAGGAGCCAAGTACGCATACAGCACTAGCAATGGATCTATTAATGCTAAAACTACAATGTATACTAGTATGTATCCAAAAAAGTAGTTATGCGAGTGTAATACTGCGTTGTTCTTTAGCCAATCTTTAGCAAGTCGTATGTTATATTTTTCATCCTTTAACCCTAATGTCCAGCTCTTCCACAAGCTCATGTGGTGCGGACTATGAGGATCACTGTCGCTATCAGATGCTTTGTGGTGTTCTCTATGCTTAACTATGTAACCAAACACACTACTTAAACTTGCTAAGGTGCCTGTTACGTTAAGTACATTTTCCCAAAACTTGTTAGTCTTGAAACTCCTATGTGCAAAGTATCTGTGTTGCCCAACGAATATTCCTATGCTACTAAACCAAAAGTAAACAATAGCAGTTACCCACAACAGTTCACTAGGACCTATAAGCAGTACTGCTAGTAGTCCGGCATGAGCCAGCCATCTAAGACTGTCTCCTTTAGTTTTAGTATACGCTAGTATGTTCACTTTGCTCCACTGCATCTACTAACTTAGTAAATGTATTTCTCCATTCGCTGTTATCGTTGTTGTCTAGTAAATCGTTAAAGCGACAAAACTGTTCCCACTTTAATTCATTCCACTCATCGTTATTAAACATGCTAAGTAAAGTGCCTAATTTATGATCATTGCCCAACGCTTGTCTAAATTCTGTATGTATCAACTCTCTTGCCTTAACAGGTATAACTGCAGGACTTAGGTAATCAGGATCATACACGAAGTTCATATCAACTTCTATCCCAATGCTATCGGCCCATTTAAAAAATTCAGGCAATGTAGCATAATTGTAAGCACTCACTGTTTGTGTAATTCTTAATGTTAATGTATCTTGTAATGGTAATAATGTATTAATAGTTTTTAATACGGCTTCCCATTTTGTATTAGTTCTTATAAAAGCATTCCTATCTTCTAAGTCATCAATACTTAAACATATTCTTGCTTCTTTAAAGTGGGGCCATAGTTCTAATGCAATTGGAGGTAGCATAGTACAGTTAATGTTATACCACAGTATAATATCTTTTGCTCTGCCACTAGCTACTAATTTCTTTAAGTAAGTCCAATGCTGTTTAATCAATGTAGGCTCTCCACCATTGATATAAATTACTTCTAAGTTTGGAGCGGAGTTATATAGGTCGTCATAAAAATTATCATCCTCTGCCCATTTAAAATCTTCAGGAAAGTTAAGTCCTAAGTAACCTTTATTTACGAAGTCAGCTTTCTCCACAATGTCTTTATAGTCTTCAAGCCACTTTGAACTACTTGCCGGATTACATGTACGGCACCGAACGTTACATACATTGCCAAGACGAAGCTCGACAAAGCGGAGATCCATATCAATATCGCCACCTTCCCTAGTAACCCCACTCGCCCAATCAAGGGTGTTCTGTGGAAAAACAGATTGTTCATGTATTCGTTTGGACTTGATTCCGTTATCTTCTTCATTGTAACACCTCATGCAAGCCTTTGGCTTTTCATCGTTGAGCATCTGTAGGCGAACTTCTTTATAGTAGTCGCTGTTCATCTGCTCTTCGATATTGTTTTTGTTTAAGTCTAGGAACTCATCGTAATCATCCTTATAATTTCTAGCTCTGTTTTTGCCATCAGTGTGGTCACTGATGCAACACAATGTGATACCACCGTGAGGATGGGTGGCTAAGTGTTGCCAAGGTAGAGGACAATATGTAGAACTCAATTTATCAACTCCCTGGTGCTATGCTGTTTGTAACCATTTGTCAACACTTCCTCATATTCTTTCGTGTAATCGAAGTCTTGTTTTATCAACTCGTGTAACTCGGGAAAGACTTCTGTAAAGTTCTCTTCTCGATAATGGTCTCCTCCTGCTATTTGTGATTTAAATATTTTCCATTTGTTTTCTATACTTCGTTGGTCAAACATTAATAGTTTATCCTCGGAAACTTTTGCTCGTAGTTTTTCATCTACGCTGGCACCATTCTCATATAACGGTGAGTTAAAGTATTTTAGTAATGCTACTACTTCACTCTCATAGTCACCTGACCATGTGTGCTCTTGTAATTGTTGTGTGATTATTTTCTTAGCAAACGCTGGTAGTACATTACATGTAAGCCACTTAGGATAATGTGCAATGTTATTCCATATTTTAAATGTAGGATAGTGTTTGTGGAAGTAATCGTGGAACTCAGGCAAGTACATTATATTTAATGCTGTAACAGTATGTGTTATTTGCATGTGTACTGGATAGTCGCCTGTGTGTAGTTCGTAAAAATAATCTAAGTTCTGTTTGACCTCGTCCCACTTACCAGGGTGCCTTAAGAATTCAAATCTGTCTCCGATGCCGTCTATACTAATACTAAACGATAACTCTTTAAAGTTACTTGCCATACGTTGCAAGAACACAGGGTCTGCTATTGTGCCGTTAGTACTTAACGTCATGCTAATGTTTTGTGAATAGTTCTCATTAATAAGTTTGTCAACAAACTTCTTGAACTCTTTCATATAGAAAGGTTCGCCACCCATAATCTCTAATCGTCTTATGCCAGGTAGCCACTCATCCATTGTAGTCCAAAACTTACTGTTCTCCATATCGTTCATGGGAACCTTCGCACTAGTTTCCCAATACGGTATGTGTCTCTCTTTAGCTTCTGCTAACCACTTACTACTGTAGTTTGCATTACAACTTCTACATGCTAAGTTACAAGTGTTATCAAATATTAATTGCATGTCCATTACTGCTGTAGGTTTAGCAGTCCATTCGAATGTTTCCATCCAGTTAGGGCCATACCAGTTATCGTAGTAGTCATTGTATTGTTGGCGTTTACTGTATTTGCCATTGTCTTCATCGATCCAGCATGTTTCACAGTTAGCTGGCTTACCGCCATCGAGGATCTCATTTCTTATACGTTGATGGTTATGACTAGTAAATATATCTTGTACAGCATCATCGCCTAAGGTGTAGCTTGTACCATGGTGGTCCTGTAGTCTATCTTTTGCGATACAACATGTGCGGATACTTCCACCTGGCTCGTTGCTCAAGTGTGTCCATAGTAATGCACAATATTTTTTATCTTCGCTCATACTGGTCCTGTATTAATTTGCTGATACATAGTCTAGTAGTATCATTGCCTCTGTTGTAGTCACTATACTTATCGTCATTGCTCGTAGCAAACAATATGCAGTTAGTGGCATCAACACCAAGGTCCTTGCACACTTGTTGCTGTACGGCCCTGTACTTTGTTACTATGAAGTCTGCAGAGTATTGCTCTATGCAATGCAGTCCTACTAATGCTCCAAAGTTATTTACAATGCCATGCTGGTTAGCAAATGTTACAGCATCGTCTACTTCTGTTCTTTGGTATCTTACTCCGCACCTACTACCTATAATAGGAAACGTTTTCCCTAAACTGAATGTTACTTCTTCTATACACTTATAATTTAAATCAATTTCCATACCGTAGCACATACCAAAGTATGCACAATCAATTAGTACTGGAACATTTAATGCTGAACATTTCTCTAGTAACTTAATGTGCTGTGGGTGTGCTGTACCAAAGTCACTAAACGGTATGCTTATAATAACAGCATCGCCTACAGTAATTTCATTTGCATCATATATCCACTTCCAATTGTTACCCATAACATTGCTGGCAACCTTATGCATCATGAAGTCACCTTTTAAGAATCTAAAGTTCTTATCATGGTGTCTCATCATAAACATTTGGAATGCTTCACTAGTACCATGTGTCATAGTACCATGCTGAAAGTTTTCTAAACCAGTGAGTGTATTTTCTGTACTGGACCAAATCCAGTTTCGCATTTTATCTACGAACTGTTTCTCTAATCCAGTTACACCGTCAGCAACAAAAAAGTTATTCCATACTTCTGGTTGAGTAACATACTGTTGTAAACTAGCAGTTATCTCTATGTCTTGTATAGCGTAAGCACCCTTCATTCGTCACCGTCCAATTTGCCATGCCCGTATTCATTTTCTAAATGGTATGGCTGATCAGCATCTTTATCATACCAGTATAAACTTTTGTGTGGAGGATCTCTCCAATCATGTTTACTATCTGCTATGTAGTAAAATAATCTAAAGCCTACTCTAAACTTGTCATCGGGACAAGCAATTGGATTAGGATGTCCATGGAAGCCACGTTTGTGATATTTCCAAATGACAACGTTACCCATCTCTGGTAGATAACTTACTACCTTGCCTTGCTTATCGAAATCCCAAAACTGTAAGTCGCCGTTCCATTCTTCTTCCCACTCAGGAGTAAAATATAATATTAAACTTAATGCTCTGTGTGTTTGACATTCTTCATTCCAGTTAAAGTCGGAATGTATTTTAAGACTATCTCCCTTATAACTTTTCATATACCCTGCACCAACTAAATACGGATCGGGTAGTAGGTGAGGAACGTCACATACTTTTCGTAGCCATTCTAAAAACTCTGGACTATGTAAAGCACTAACAAGTTGTCTAGCCACCGGTGCATGTTTTAAATTCTTACACTCTTCCATATAGCTATCGGCTCGGGTAAACGTAGTCCAATACTTTTCAGGTATCGTAATACTCTCTTCATACAATGCGTTTGGGAGACCGTCAGGAATAAAATCTTTTAAATGCAAAGTAGGATAAGGAGGCGTATAACGATATTGTTCGTTAAGATTACGCATTTCCTTTTCGCTACCCCACTTGTCGTGTATGTAGTTTATTATCTTCTGGTCCCAGTTCATTATTTCTTTACCCTAGTGTTACCATAGTGAACAACTTCAACGCCCTCTATGTCTGGAGTTTTTCTCCACGGATCAACAACTATACTACCTAGTGCAAAACTAAGTTCAGTGCCATTACCCGTTCTAACACTTAATGCTTCATCGCATGATGAAGGAGAGTGCTGTTCGTACCACCCTGGTACTGTATCTAATTGTTCGCCGTATGTAACTTGTGGATTATGTGCTAGTAAATATACTGCTGGATTGTTTAATACATACTCCGGTGGCATGTCACCAGTTTGTTCGTCATAGTAATACAATGGATGCCCTTGGGCAAGAACATAGTGACCTACCAGCATACTACTAGAACCACTTTCATATGGCACTAATGGTTTGTATGCTTTACCTACAATAACTATAGGTATGTCATTTGCTAAGTCTAGCAATCTCTTTGCCATGTTCTCTGCCTGCTTTTCTCTCGAAAGCATTACAGCATCAAACAAGTCGTAGCCTAAGTCTAGTTCTTCTGCCATCCAACGTAGTGCGATATTATCTCTTGGGTGACAAGCACCACCATCGCCCATGCCTGGCTTCATGTACCCAGGTCCCATAATACGCCTTCCAGAATTTGCCAAAGCATCACACACAACTTCTGCGTTAATGTTGCCTGACGCTTCTGCTACGTCTTGTATCATGTTAACTAAACTAACTTTTGCTGATATAAATGTATTGTAAAATACTTTAATGCATTCACATTCATCCCATGTACCTATAACATACTTGGGATCGTTCTGCATTATTGTTTTATAAAAGTCTACAAGTTCCTTTGCGTCACCTGTTTCATTTCCATCTTCTGTTCCAATCATTACCATTTCTGGATTAACCATATCCCACTTCACAGTACCCATAGCAATTAAGTATGGGTTGTATATAAAGCGAGTGTTGGGTAATAGTGGTACAAGTTCTTTTCGAACTGTGCCGGGTAAGACTGTGCTTATAAGAACAACCAGTTGTTCCTTTGTTGCGACAGCATTTACTTGAGAAAGAACTTTCTTTACTATTGTGTAATCAAAGTCTTTGTTTGGTAAATGGCTGGTAGGTGCTTTGCCGTCATACTGTGGATCATGCGGAGTAGGTGCGGCTACAAAGATAATATCTTTGCCAACTACAGCTTCTTCCATCGTGTTAACCATTGCAAAGTTTTCAGGCTTTACATCGTTAATATCGTATCCAACAGTATAATGAACTTCAGCGACCATTTCGGCGCAGGCTTGCCCTAGCTTGCCTACCCCAATAAATCCGATTGAGGCCATTATCTATCTCCTAATTTTATTGTGTGTATCGTATACTGTACTATTTATGCAAATTTCTATCAGCTATTATAGAATTCTTGCATTTGTTTATACCGGTCAGTATCTTCGACTACCCATAAATAAGGATCTGTGTTAACTAATTCAAGGAATCGTGCCTTGTTACGTTTTAATTTTGCTTGTACATCTACACTATGATATAGCTGATGTGTTTGTTCTATTGGTATTTGGGCTAATGCAGTAATGTTTTCTTTTACCATTCTCATGCGTTCGCCTGGGTGAGCTGTACTATCATATGTTTCATCAAAGAACTCAGGGAATGTTTCAAAGCCTAAATCTTTAAATGCTTGGAGACACCCTGCATACCCAACAGATAATAACGGTAACTCGTAGTAAGCACTTTTTAAACTCTTCTCAGATACCCAGCCTGATAATGGCATAGTCATTGCCTCGAGTTCCCATTGGTCTATTGAAGTTTCAAATATAGTTGTGTTATTGTTTGGAGGGAATATTGAAAACCCAAACCTGAACTCTTGTGCCCAGTGTGTTTCTGTTGCTATGTAAGTATAGCAATTGTCTACTACATCAGTGTGTATAATATCTTGCCACTCACCAATAGTAGTCATATGATGGTCACCGTCTGCTAGAATACATAAGTCTAAATCATTTGGTCTAAGATAACTTAGATGTGTATGTGGCAGAAGTTCTTTGCGATATTTTATAAATTTTACTATCTCAGTCCTATGTTCTTTCTCATAGTTATTTAAACATACGAATATTTTTTCTCTTCTAACTTCACCGCCAGGACTAACATACAGTTTTAGTTTTGCTTCAATGTGCCTGCCTACAATTCTATTAGGATACACAGAGTAGTATTGGACATCTGCCGCCGGGAATAGTTTCTTATGTATTTTTACTTCAGTAGTATTACCTAACCAGAAGTGCAATCGGTCACCGTAAATTTTCTTTAATTGTCGCTTGATTACTTTAGTTCGGTCATGAAGTAATTCCGGCATATCTGCAGAACCCTGGGTTTCGAATACTCTGCTACTATACATATCCCAACCACTTGAAAACAATAAATGTATATTTTTATATTCCTCTATTGTTTCAACAACTTTCATTAACAGCGGACCGTCGTCTAAGTACGAGTTTACACTTAATCCTAATTCTAGTATGTGTGTTATACCACCGTCACGTTTAGCACTAGCTATAACATCGTAAATATTATCGTAATGCACTACCAAAGGAGCTTGTCCAGGCTGTGTGCTTATAAGGTCAGGCATGCTATTAGACCTGCATGGTATGCCGAGTGGTCTGTCATTAGCAAACGTATCGAATGCATCTTCAGGAGAGAAGAGACATCGTACTATGCATAGCAATTTATTACTCATAATGGTTTCCTCCAAATGAGCTCATAGGATGCGGATAAGCCGCTCGATCCACTTCGCCCACACTAGTAAGTTTCATCTCTATAATCATTTTCCAAACATCTGCAATATCGGCAAACCTGTTTCTGTACCAAGCATAATCAGAACCAAGTAAATTCATATATGCCAGTGTAACTAGCCGCACTTCATCTGTGAGTGCTTGATTTATTCTAAGCATTGAATATACAAACGTATCATTTGCTTCATATGGTATGGGTTTTTCTGTGGGAGTAGAATCGCCGGCAGTCTTATCACTAATGTCTAATATATTATGCATCATGACTATTGAATTAGCAACTACCCTTTCATTATTGTCACCTTGCTCTGCAAAACAATTTAAAATTGATATGCACCATCTAGGTGTTATGTTATAAATTATATCGTTCCAGTCCGTTGAAATTAGTTGTCGTAGTACATCAATGTCCCATTCCTCTCTCCTGAGGTCGAAATGTAATCCATTACTATTTCTGGACAAAATAATACATGCTTTAGTACGCACAATTGAGTTAGGGTGATTAATTGCTACATAACTTAATATTTCGATTCGAGTAGAATTCCAGTCTTTAAATCTTGGATTGCTATAATAGTTATAAAAGTACTTAGGCAATACTAGTGAATTGCGTGAGGATCCATGCTCGGCGGTTTCATCATATGCGTCTTTGAACTGCGTGGCGATGCTAGTATGTAAAATTTCATCCCAATTGGTTAAGTCCGGCTTGTTAACATGATTCATGCCGGTCATAAGCTAAATTCTGGTGTGTTGTTTACTACTGTGTTGTATTTAGTTATTAATTCTTGCGTGGGGATAAAACAATGTGTTCCATATACTGCTAAGTTATGGTCTATAATGCTTTGACATTCGGTGCTATTGTAATAAGAATGTATGTCTGCTATATCGATATCTGTTAATCGTTTTATTTCTACATACAGTTTCTTTAAACGTAATAACGGATCAGGTTCAGAATCAAACGAATAGTTTATGAAGTTATCAAACAATTTAAATCCTAAGTCTTGCATTAGTTTATTAGCACCCGCAATCCCTGATATTAAAAACAGTTGTCTAAAGTAAACTGGTTTAAAACTTTTTTCAGTAACATGTCCTTGCATCGATAGTCTCTCGCCATCTAGTTCTATTACTGATCTAACATCGTAGCCATGCATAGTTTCATTCACAATATTAATGTAACTATCATTATAATAATTCTGAGGCAATGAATCTTGCCATATGGCTATGTCGGTTTGTGATAGCGTTATGTCTTGTTGTAACTTAATGTCTTTACCTAAGTACGACACATAACTACTGTCTGGAGGCATTCGGTCTACAATAAATGTTCTGTGTTTCTTCTCTAAATTATTTAAACATAAAAAATGTTTTGTACGTTGATTCGAATGGTGTTCAATTTGTTCTCTATTAAACTGTTTTATTCTATTGAAGTAAACAGCCATGAACTTTGCATCTACATCAGGGCGTTTAGTTTTAATAGCATCTACAACATATTTGTTACACAGGTAAAAATTAAGTCTCTCATTATCAATGTCTTTTACACTATCCAATATATAATCTACAGCATTAAATCCTGCATGTTCATAGTGCCCCAGGTCCCATGTGTTTGAAAACATAAAGTTAACTTGTGGGAAAGGCTCGAATGTTTTTATTAGTTTATGTAATGTATTAGCATCATCTTTAATAGCATGTATGTATATAGGAAATAGTAATAGTATAACAGGCGTACCATTAATTCTTCTTAACTGTTTTTTAATAGGCAAGTTTAAATCAATGGTTTCAGTACGATGGCCCACTGGTGTATAAGTAGGATATGTTCCATCTGCTCCTACATTTTGTGTATCATCATCATGGTTTGTGTGCCAATCTGCGTTAGCAAACTTTGGCCCGGGCGGCTGACTGTCGTTCCAAACATTAGAAAGCTTCGGCCCCATTTCGTAATTACCTAAATTTTTAAATTGTAGAAATACTATCATTGCTATCTCGAGTTATGTTTCGGATCAGGGCGTGTGTACCAATTGTATAATTCCTCGTCTGCTTTATAAATTTCTTCTATTGTTAATGCTTCGCCTTCAGCGCCATCGTTTCTAATAGTAGCAATAGTTTGTTGCCATTGTCTGCCATTAAAGAACTGATCCTCATGTGTATCTGGAAACTGTTCGGCGAACGTAGGAGTGTTTAGTATTGTTTCTAGTTGAGTTATTACTGTGCTTTGTTTCTCAGTTACAATAGGACGCAAATCATCTAACAAACTGTTTACTATTCTATCTAGTATATGTCTGGGCCAACTCATAAATGTAAATACTACGTCAGGATGGAATGCAAACATATTCTTAGTTTCAATTTTAACATTAAGGTCTAGTGAGTACTGTACGAAGTCACGTAAGCCAAATAGTCCAGGACCTGTTAGTGTTAAGTCCATAAGCATTTTACTATCGCCACCAGGACATGCAACACCTTCTCTAAAGTTCTTATCCCACTCTTCCCATACTAAACCTGTGCGTATGAACTCGCCTATCTTTCCTATGCCGTCGATACTAGCACACATAGTCCAGTCCTTTGCTTGTGGCAACCAGTCGTACAAGTAGTGCTTACCAAAACGTACTCTACTTAGGTTACTGTTATAACGTAAGTGTACTTTGCGTAAGTTATCATCTTCGGATAGTCTAGCCATGCTCTTCCAATGTATATCATACATAAGTGGCTCACCGCCAACCCAGTATATTTCTTCCACCGTGCCTGACTTAATTGCTTCCCAAAATTCTTCTTCTACTACTTCCTTTTGAAACTTTTGTATAATCTTTTTATTTTCTGGAACCATGAACGGTTGGCTCTCTGGAGTCCAGTGGTCGTTCTGTCTCTTCTCTGTTTCCCATGCTGAACTAAGTTGCTCACCGCACATACGACATTTGAAGTTACATAAGTTACTAACCCTGTAATCAAAACTAATAGGATTCATTGTAGTAAAGCCATCGTCGTCTGTACTATCGAAGCACTCGTCTATTTTATCTTCAAATAAGAAACCAGTAAACCATTGACGGTATGTACTTTGACTTAGTACACTATCGTTGCACACATTACATTGTGGTATCTCTTCACCTGCCATTAACTTCTTACGGATGTCCATCATATATGGACTGTTCCAATGTTCTTTTAAACTAATAGGCTTATAGTCATCGATGGTCCCGCTCTCTTTAAACTTGCCAGTACTTTCATCATTACTTGCATCGATGTATTGCTTTTGGAATTGGTGTTCTTCTCTACTAGCACAACACATACGTCTCTCTGACTGCGGACTAATATAAGTATGTGTCCATGGAGCAGTACAGAAAACTTTGTTCTCTGAGTCTTCGACCATACTGCCATGAGCCCATTTAGGCTTAATTCTATTACTCATCGTCTTCCCATACAGCGATATCGCTAATGTAAGGACATGCTTCTAATTTGGTTATAATACTTTCGAACGTTTCATTTTGTAACGCTCCTAGTTTAGCTCTGCCTATGGCATGTTTAGGCTCTGTGTGGTCAATGCCATATTTAGAAACTTCGTTGGCTTCACACCATTGATGCAATCTTCTATTTAAATGTGTTTCAACCTCAGCATCAAATACTTGAAACGAGGCTTGATTCAAACCAATACATGCACTACCGGATATTAATGTTTGAGGTTTAACCTCTTTACGTTTTATTAATTCTAAATCTTTTGATGCATAAGCATGACCTAAATCTTTGCCTACGGTAAAGAAGTCTAAAAACAAATCACCTGTATAGTATTGACTTTGGAATTGTGCGTAGTCGTCATCTGTTAATTCTATATATTCTGCTTCTGCATTAGGACTAAAATGTCTTGCTACTATAAAGTATTGCTTCTCATCTAATTCTTCTACTGCAAAGAAACGAGATATGTTTGCTTCTATTTCGTGTACCGTTTTATTTAAACGTTCCAATATCTCTACTTCCGGATGAGATTCTTCTGTATAAACAAAGCCTGAAACTTCTGTTAACTCTACTAATTGTTTTTCAAAAATAAAATGTACTTCGTTTAATTTGTCGTGCATTTCTTTTGTAGTATCTGTTATAGATAACTTTAGATCCGGATCGGCTC
>Ga0308007_10001044_pt1 | contig 12314 bp, 18 predicted proteins | sample Neamet71_FD_203152 | JGI IMG/M metagenome (GOLD analysis project Ga0308007, IMG submission 203152) | Marine microbial communities from water near the shore, Antarctic Ocean - #71 | ecosystem: Environmental > Aquatic > Marine > Unclassified | place: Southern Ocean | collected 2014-06-07
CACCACCGGTGTCCCTGGATCCAAGGTTCGGATCCTTCGCCCAATCCGATAAGGAGGCCCAGGGGTTTTTAGTTATATAATCTGCCATGTCAGACTTCAGTTGTAAATTAGATTCTTCCATCGTAGCAGCCATCATATCTTCTCCCGTGTCCGGACAGCCAGGCCGGTGGTCGTAGTCACTTCCAAATATTAAAGGAAGTTTGCCGAGGGGCCACAAACCATTGATCATTTGAGTTCTTTTTTGGTTTAGTTGCCCCAGTGTTAGATTTCTAACATCCTCTCCACCCATAGACAACAGATAATCGCCCACCACCACACCGTTTTTTTTCGCGATACTATCTTGGTGAACACCCTTAACATGACACACCCTACCTTCTGTCTTTTCAAAATCAACCCCCAAGGTGTCGCTCTTGCCTATTTTAACAGTAACGGTCTCCCCCCCATATTGTTTTTTTTGTAAATGTCTCCTTTTTCTAGAAGATCTTTTAACTCTTGAAGATCTTTTAACTCTTGATCTTTTAACTTTTGAAGATCTTTTAACTCTCGATCTTTTAACTCTTGATCTTTTAACTCTTGATCTTTTAACTCTCGATCTTTTAACTCTCGATCTTTTAACTCTCGATCTTTTAACTCTTGACTTAACCCTGGAAGATTTCCTTTCTTTCCCCATTTTATAATTTACATAGAAAAAATTTATAATTTACATAGAAAGTTTACTATTGTATGCTTTATCTTATGTTGAATTTTTGTAGTTTCCTTTGAGGTAATTTAATTAAACTGTGATCACCAACTTTGGTTTAATTAAAAAATAGTCTAGTTAAAATCGGGGGGAGGATTAAAATCGATATCGGGAGGAAGGGTATCCATCGTAATCGCCTCCTCCTCTTGCCTGCGCACGCGCTCCCTGCGCACGCGCTCCGCGTCGCGCGGGCAACCCGACCCCGAGTGCGAGCTGTATTTTCGCTCCGAATGGTCGCCAAATATTAATATATCAGGTTTCGCATTCCGTTTTCCTTTCTTTGCTATCATTTCGTTAATAGTCCCCCCACCAACATCCTCTCCATTCATAGACAACAGATAATCGCCCACCACCACACCATTTTCATCCGCGATACTACCTTCGGTAACCCTATCAACATGACACACACGTTCTCCTTTTCCTAGTTTAAAATTAATCCCAAGGGTTTCATCGGGGTATAATTCAATAGTAACGGTCTCCCCCCCATATTGTTTTTTTTGTAAATGTCTCCTTTTAACTCTCGATCTTTTAACTCTTGATCTTTTAACTCTTGATCTTTTAACTCTTGATCTTTTAACTCTTGATCTTTTAACTCTCGATCTTTTAACTCTTGATCTTTTAACTCTTGATCTTTTAACTCTCGATCTTTTAACTCTCGATCTTTTAACTCTTGACTTAACCCTGGAAGATTTCCTTTCTTTCCCCATTTTATAATTTACATAGAAAAAATTTATAATTTACATATATTTTCCATCCTGAACTAATAACAAATAATAAGTTGTTAATCCGACAAGAGTTGTTGCCAACCAAAAAGGAGTCGTTGTTTCTTCTTTATCTAAACCAAAGGCTCGGAATTCTCCATTCGGCTTAAACATTTTTGGATGTTTAATTTTGTAAAGACCAAAACATGCTAATAAATAGATACCAATACTCTTAAGAAGTATCTCACTTAGTTCAAACATTATATAATTGATAAATAAATTAATTAAACAAAATCTACTTATACCATTACCCATTCATTATCTCGAGTAATTCTTTTTAAAGGACTTGTCATATCAAAACCTTCTAAAAGATCTTCTAGTAACAAGATACTAATTTTATCAGCCGTTTTTATAATTCCGTAAATATTATAATCGTCTAAAAAACTTACAACCCCTCCGTGTTTTATCTTGAGATATTTGGTGAAACAGTTGTGTTTTTTATTATCATGGATTTTGTATTCTTTTGATCGACTATTTAATAAGAATACTAATTCATTGAGAGGCAATGGTTGCTTTGATTCTCGTAAAATATCGATAAGTAACGTATGCGCAATTTCGATTCCTTTTTCAAGAGAAATATTCCATTTGTAATTATTATGCCCCATTTATACAAAAGTATAAATTATCAAATAATCCTTAAATTTATAGAAATATAAAGATTTTAAATTTTAATATTTGCTATTTATTTTAAATATCAATAATTATTAAGTATGACAAAATTTATAAAAAGTAAAAAGAAATCTAAATGCTGTAAGTGCCATTATGTAAAAACAAATGATAAACGAGGTAAATTAAGAAAAGTAAGAGGATCTTGGGGGCACGGTTCATATGATATGGAAAATTGTTGTAAAGATAAAAAAACTATTGTTAAATTAAAAAAACAAAAGGGAGGTAAATTGAAATCTTTAAAGAAAGCTCGTATTCTATCCAAAACAAAATATGAAGACCATCTTAAAAAAAGAAAAACTAAAAAAAAATTAAATAAAAAACAAAATAAAGATCTCGACCACACTCTCTTTATTAAATACTGTAAATGTATTAAAAATCTTAAATATAATCCAAAAGTAAAAGAAGGATCGGAATATCCAATCTGCACAAGTACAATTTACAATAAAAGAGGATTTATACCCCCCAAAAATATTAAAATGAAATGTAAACAATATCGATAAATACTAATAAATTATTTTAACAGTGATCACATAAATAAATATCATTATCGGCGAGTAGTAGTCCTTCAAAGGTATGTGTGTGACAATGAAATTTACATTTTTGACACTTTTCATATAATACCACTAAATTATTATTCTTTAATAAAGATAATAATTCATTATGGAAATGATTTATTATTGCCTCAAACGTTTCATAGTATCTTATATCTATAATAATCTCAAATCCCCAAAATAAGTCAGAAGAAGCTATCAGTTTACGATTATAAATACTCATTATTTTATTGATTATAATATAAATGGAAGAATTACATAAAAGATTTGAACAAGGGGGCGGATTATATAATTATCAATTAGAAGAAAATAAAGAACAATACGGGGGTAAAGAAGAACTTTCTCCTCGCAGTGATAATTGGAAAAAGAAATATCTTGAAATTAAAATCGAATTAGATAATCTTAAAGAAGAAAATAAAAAACTTAAAACAATTAAATAAATTACTTAATTCTCTTATAAAGCTTTACATTTTCATAACTCGATTATACTCCTTAAAAGCCTTCTCTAAATTCTTTCGAGCCTTCATAAGACTTTTTTTGGCTCTGGCCTTGGTTTTGGCTTTGGCTTTGTCTTTTTTCTTACTAAATGAAGCCTTTTTTTGTTTCTTTTTTTGTTTCTTTTTTTGGTTCTTTTTTATCGTCGCAGTTTTTCTAACCCCGGGAGCCTTCTTAGCCTTCTTAGCCTTAGATCCCATGTGCATATGGGGAATATCGCCCATCTCGTCATCATAAAGACCTTCTTCGTAGGCTGCTTCATTTATATCGCCACTATCTATACCCTCTATATCTGGTTCCGGAATTTCTCCTCCGCCATCATACCCGGGGCCAAAAGCGAACCCTTTCGCTATGTCTTTCTCATCATAACCGTGAGAAGTAGCCGGCATTTGATCCACTTCTTTAACAACATCACTTACAGAATCTAAACCTTCAATCGGTTCTAGACCGCTGTGTTCGGCTGGGTGGGGAGCCAAATTACCCCTTGCTCTTTCCGGAGGCCCCTTACGTGCATTCATCATCTGAAAATTTAAATCAGCCATTGTAATTATAATATAGAATATAAAAAAATTTGATATAAAATTTGATTTAAAATAATATAAATATAGTAATCTAATTAAGTATGGTTACAATTATCTTTGATCTGGAAACGAGCGGCCTTAACCCCTATCACGATGACATTATTGAAATTGGAGCGAAAGTCTTTCAGGGTGAAAAAAGTTTTCAAATGCTCGTGAAACCAAAATCTGGACGCCCCATTTCTAAAAAAATTACCGAAATCACCGGAATCACTAACCGAGACCTTAGAGCAGACGCACAAGAATGGAAAAACGCTTACGCCGAATTTTACAATTGGTTTATCGAAGTAACTAAGGGTCATGAAAATGTTTCACTCGTTTCCCATAACGGAGATACCTTTGACTTTGTATTCTTTAAACGCATGATGAAAGATCTGTCCGAACTATCCTCCGAAGATAAACCCGAGGATAAACCCGAAGATAAACCCGAAGATAAACCCGAAGATAAACCCGAAGATAAACCCGAAGATAAATCCAAATATGATATTTCAAAAATTAATTTTAACGATACTCTCCCACTCTCAAAGAGACTTTATCCCGGTAGAACCTACTACAACCAACCTTCACTTGCGAGAACATTTAATATTCTCATTGACGGAGCTCATAGGGCAATGGCCGACGTCATCGTTCTGGAACAACTCTACGCCAGAATTCTTGGCGATTTCAAGATTAATACCGGCATCGACGGCTTAGAAAATCCTATGAAGGTTAGAGAGTTTATTGATATTAAATTATAATTTTAATATTTAAAATTATAATGTTAGGATACCTAAATGATACTCTTAATAACACCCATCTTAGGATCTTTAAGAAACTTTGTAAAATATAAAAATTTTAAACCTCTTATCTTTATTAGAACACCTGTCCTCTATTTTTTTTTGTTTATTATTCTTCAAACGAATAATATATGGAAAATAATTGTTATCGAGAGGTGGTTTATGTTTGTTTTTAAAACATTAAAGTCTATTTATCGCAGAGATTATATTACAAAAAAAGAAAAATATATTCTAAAATATAATCTAAAATACAATTAATCTGATTTATCTGTCAATAATTTATTTAATTCGGTCCTCTGTTCTGCTGTCAGTAACGTAAGGACTTTATCATATAATTGATCTAAATACTCATAATTATTCATTAACCGAATATTTATTGTTTTTTGTCTTTCCATAGAACTATTACATTCAGATATTTGTTTTTCTAATTCTTCAATGTAACCCTTGGTTACAGCAAGTTCGTCCATAATTGTTATTATATCATAAAAAATTTTTAAATGATTATCTAACTAATATAATTAAGATCTTAACTTAGAGGCAGGCAATTTCCGAAGAAGTAATACGGAAACGCTCAAGCTTGGGAATTGCTTCCCCGAAACCATTCTTCTTGTTGTTCTTCTTGTTGATCTTCCATTCTGTCAGCCCCTTATTGTGATTGTCTTGGAGGAACTGGTTAACCTTCTTCGTAAGAGCGACCGCACGCCGTTTCTTTTCGGTGTTGCTAATGTAACCCGGTCCCTCGGCAAACGCCAGGATATCCTTCTTACTCGTGAAATCTTTGGGGTTGAGATTGTTTACTTCCCTATTGATACCGGCAACGAGATCTCGCTTGGTCAGACATTTCTTTTCGTGTTCCGTGATCGTTTCGGGGTATTGTTCCTGCGTAATAGAAGTCCCCCGGTATTCATTCTTTTTTCCCTTCTCATCCGAATCGTTGAACAAGTGCTTTTCCTTTTCGTAGGTCACCTTCTTGATTCCGGAACCACGATTGTAATCCACCCCGATAATCACGGGCTTTTCCGCGGGCAAGAGGCCATCCCTCTTACAATGGAGGAGTTGCGACGGGATCTTGGCCGCCTGTTCTTCGGTCATCTCCCACCGCACGACGCCCCAAACCTCTTCCCGCTTTGAAATCACCTTCCCACGGGTTCCGAGGGAGTTCGTGCACGCGTTCTTGTCATTGCTCATCGTTGGTTTTGTCTGGTTTGTCTGGTTTGTCAGGTTCCGTTTAGTTTTTTGTAGTTTTTATTTTCGTTTCTTTCTCTTTCTATTAGATAAAAAAATATCTAACAATCAAATTTTACTATACTAAGTCTACCATGAATTTAATGAATACCTACAAATTGTGATTGAAGAATTGAATACGAGCCTTGGTCGTATCCGTCGGGGGCGTGTAGGTATATGCCCTGCGATAACCCACCTTATCATAATCCATTTCCGACCAAATTCGGTCCCAGTAAATGATAGGCGTAACCCAATCTTCCGGCGGACACCACATTACCGCCCGATCTCCTACCTCTGAATCATATGGAGGATAATACATGTCTGCTACCTCCTCGTAATCATAGGATCCGTTGCCCTTCGCGATATACTTCTTTGTCTGACTTACCCACACAAATGCTCTCTCGGACTTCGGAAGTATAGGATAATCGTCTTCACAATACGCGTCGCCATACAAATCCTCCACGGGCCAATCCTGTTGTGTTGAACCCCCGTAAATAATCTCTTCTTCAACGCAAGCGTACATCGAGTTGTCACCCGAAACCCTGATTGTGTGATAATCAGCATCTTCACCCTGGACAATGTCATACTTGGCACCCTTTGACTCTACCTTATCTCTCTGCTGACCGGTATGAGGTTTCACAGGATAATTCTTGGTCCTACCCCCCGGGATCTTCCTCTTCCGATAAAATGTCTTGTCCTTGCCCGCGGCCTTCGGATCCTGAATATGGATACCGTTCAACCACTTGCGATAGCGTTGATCTTTTCCGTAACCATAGAAGTTCTTGGATTCACCGGTGCCCTTGATCTGGTTTGGAGAGTTTCCGGACTCCCGAATAACCGGATCAACCTTCTTGTCGCCCACCATTAGATAGGTATCGTCCGTTTCCGATAGCTCCTTTTCGTGTCGAACAAGGTCGGATTCGTGGGACCACTTGCACGTGTCGTCCAAGTCAACTCCATGAATCACTCGGTCCGCCCACGAGCTACTGGGACCCAGATCCCTCGTGTGAATGACGCGGGGTCCCGCCTGTGAACCGTCGTCAACAATCTCAAAGTTGCTGGAATCGGAAAACATTCTCTTTTCTCTTTCTCTTTATTTCTATTGACAAATAATTACCAAACAATCAAATTTGATTGTTGGCTTATAAAGATAGTATTACATTAAGAGAAAAGAGAGAGAGAGAAGAGAACCGAAATGAACGCTGCTTATCAGGTCAACACCATTCACGGGTCGGGAACAATGGAGGTCACGGAGGTGGCCGCAGCCCTCGTTCAAGATACCCGGGAGATCTTGTCGTTCCTCGGTGACGCCACCTTGTCCATTGAGGCTGAACTCAAGAGTCTAGGAGAGGGGGACACGGCATCAAACTTTCGGTTCAAGGGAGACAAGGACAAGAACAATCACGTGGTCTCAAACTACATGAAGTTGTTTGAGACTTACGCTCCGACCGAGAAACCTATCATTATTACCACGGTTCCCCGTAAGCGCCGATACATTACCTACTCCTTGACCGAAGGAGGGGAGATTGAAGCTCACAATTCGAATACAAAGGGGTTTATGGCAAAGGAAACGACACTCCTGAAAGAATTTCTTGAATCAATGAATATCGACCAGACGAAGGTTGCGAGTATGCGTGAAGCTAGTTCTGGTGCCGGATACAGAACTTATTTGGCAGATGCCCTTGCGTTCATTTACCTGGTTGATTCTCATTTTCATCGCGAAATGTTCGAGTGGCGGAGAAAGACTCCCTTCGTGGTGAATTGTCAGACACTTGACGGAGACGGAAACGCCATGCTAACCGAAATTGATTCCGGAGGGCGGACTTGGGTTCCGAAGGAAGGATTTGATTATCTGTATTTCACGGGAGAACAAACGCCGCACGACAATCCGTTGGTCGAAAAGAAATATGAAAACATTTTCTGGGAACCAAAAGAGGGTTCAATCGTCAAGGTCTATTTCCAACTCAATGAACTCCTCTCTAAGAAAGAGAATGGAATGAAGAAAATGGTCCGAGATTATATGAGTCTCATGGGAACCTACAATCGATTCTCCGATTACTGGGTCAACGACGTAGACGACGCCCTAACTATCTACATGATTTATGGGGCATACAAGTATGCCACTCTTACGACCGAGGAAGAAATGATCAAGGACCAACTCTTCAAGATCATTGAAGGTTTCTCTTAAATTCTTAACTAAACTTACTTTCTATTAAAATTTTTTATGTTCATTAGTATAATGAAATACGAAGACTTTATTCATATGAGTGTTCCGGGCGATGGAGCTTGTTTTTTTCACTCTTTGGCACAAATACTCACCTTAGAAGGAGATCCTATACCTTTAAATCAAACTATGAAACAAACCGAAAAAAATAGAAATACATTGGCAAAGAAATTAAGAAAAGAATGCGTTGATTGGCTCGGAAACAACTTAGATTATGAAATAGCCCAAATAGGTATGACTATCGGAGACGAAATAGAAGAGGCTATCAGACATTGCAATGATACAGGATGCGGTAACTATAAAACTGTAAAAGAATATCTCACATATATGAGAAAAAACAAAGCATATGCCGGTCAGATTGAAATTTACGCTATGTCTTATTATTTGGGAAGAAGTATTCGCGTTTACATTAGAGATAAAGGAAAATTTAAATCTTCTGGATTGGGATTTATGATAGGTTTGAAACCCGATCCAATGGACGATATTCATATTTATCACAATATGGGAGAAAGTACCGGAAATAATGAACATCATTTCGAACCTCTCTACCCCAAGGTTAAAGCCAAGAAAGAAGTCAAACAAATTACTAAAAAGAAAAAAGAAACTAAAAAGAAAAAAGAAACTAAAAAGACAAGGCCTAAACCCAGAACTTTAAGGGAAACAAGTAGACAAACTCTCAGACAAAAACAACAATCAAAACAAAGATCTTCTATAAAAGAAAGAAAACAAAGAAAACAAAGAAAACAAAGAAAAAAAACTAGAAGAAGATAATACCTATTTTTTTTCTATTGATATAATATAAATGAGAAAATATGAAGAGCCCGAATTACCCGTTAGAGGTTGGAAAGATTGGTTAATGGGTCCAGGTGAGGAGACAAAAGATTTCGAAAAATCTTTGAAAGCAGAAAGTCTTAGAAGACACACCGATTTACTAGAACGGGATATGGAATTACTTTGTAAACAAATTGAATCTAGATCAAGGGAACTAAATAAATACAATGTTTCTCTGCGAGATCAGTTAAGAAAACACGGCGAATGGACATGGTCGGAAGAAAAATATCCCAATCCTGAATACGTTCGCAAAGCAAGAGAAGAATTTGTCTTGTTTTACGAAACGGAGTTCACACCTACACTTGAAATATTAACTTCCGCAATTGAAGAGTATAAAAGCTCTTCCGGTGGCGGAGGGAGATATAATAATGTCATTAAAGTATATCAACTATGTATCGATAAAACAAAAGAAGAGGGTCAGAAATATATTGAAGCATTCATAGATCTAGAAGAAAACTCTGTCAAAGCAATAAATAAAAAAGTAAAAGAACAAAAAGAACAAGAAAATGCCCCCGGGGGTCCCGGTATATTTGGAGATTTTAAACAAACATATGTTAACGAAAAACCAAAATCAGCGCCCAAACCAAAATCAACCCCTAAAACGCCCCAACCACCAAAGCCCAAGAAAACAATTAAGAAAACAACACAAGCAACACCCACCCTGGTTCCAAGTCAATATTTTAGAGATCAGGTCAAAAGGTATCTTAAAAAAGATATGACTACCCCCGTAGCCCCTAAAGCCGAAATTAAAAAGGCGTGGCAAAAGCTTTCCCTTCATATCCAGGCGAATTCAACAAAATATAATAAATTATCCACCCCCGAACAGCAGGCAGAAGCCGACGAAATATTTAAAAGAGTAACCAATGAAAAAGAAAAACTATGCCCCGTAACCTCCGGTAAAGGAAAAAAAACAAAAAAAGGTAAGAAAAGTAAGAAAGGTAAGCAAGGTAAGAAAAGTAAGAAAGGCAAGTAAACTAAGGTGCCCTAGCCCACAATAACACACATTGTATCGCCCAAATGACCTCTCATTGTCAACAAATTTGGATAATCAAAGTCTAGCTCTGTATCCATTTCACCATATTCTGTATCGCTCATACAATCAATAAACTCCTTAGACGCCGTCTCAAATTCCTTAAAAGTGTTATACACGAAATTTCCCGAAATTAATTTATTGATTGTCCATAGCTTCTCTAACATAGATTGCTCCCTATTTCCCGGGAACCCCGCGACTTGTGCTCCGGCAACTAATCCTATTTCAGTAGTCATAAATCCCTCCACCAATAAACGAATCTTTGTGAAATTAATCTGCATATTCCTCCATTCTCTACAATTGAACGGCAATGGAAACGTAATCGGAACACCAGGATTCATTAAATGAAAATCCCCTCTCTCTTTATTTTCTGCCGTTTTTTTCTTCCGATCTTCCATTGTTAGTCTCAACGAACAATGGAACTCCGCCGCCTCTTGGAACTGAAACTCCCTACGCAAAGGCTTCAAAATCCCTAAGAAGTAATGAACCAGACCCGGGTCCAACAACCTCTGGATGAGACACAAGGCAACTTGTTGTTCCCAAGTGAGTGCCATAGTTTATTGTCTTGTTGTTTGTTGTTTTGTTTCTTGTTTGCTTACCTCATAAAAAATTTATCAAATTTAAAGTTTACGAGTAAAGGTTAAACTAATCATTAATATCAGGGGGGGTAGGAGTCCTAGTAAAACAAGGACCACAGAAATTTAATTTTCCATTCGTATAAATCGGTAGTGAAGGATAGAACGTCGAATGTAATCTTTCAGAACAATTAACATACATAATCTTACATAATGAATCCTCACACACTAATTTATGCTTATCTTTTACAAGATTAAATACTACTTCTCCATTTTTAACAAGGATAGTTTCTTTGGAAGATCCCGTATTATTTGGATTGCGAAATCCTCTCTCCGAACACCATCGCTTTAAATCCTTATTGTAATCCATTGTAATCTTATCAACCCTATTTTTTCCCAGAAACTTTGAAAGATCTCCCGCCCTCCTCAAATCCTCAACCTTTGAAATATTATCTTTCTCACAATTATTTGCACAACAATTTGCACAGAAACCACATTCCCCGGAAAAACAAGGGGCTAAATAAACCATAAGTGTTCGTGATTATACTACTGAATTTAACTTTAACTTAATTCTTTAACTTATAAATTTAGAGTTAATGAGATAAAAAATTTTAAAAATTTAAGATACAACTAAATACAATTTAAGATACAATTTAAGATACAATTTAAGACCGGGTATCCGTCCGAGTGAGTTCGCAACCCCCGTCAACTGCCACGGCCTTCTCCTTCATTTCCGCCTGAACACCTGAGTTAATGAACATTCGGATAACCCCGGTTGGAGTATTCTTTTCGTGACCAGCCTCGGTCGCACTCTGTTCCAGCTGATCCAGGTTAACCGTCCCGAGATCCGGAAGCCACACGTGCATATGAAGCCAGTTCACCGTCCGCTTCGCAAGGTGAAACGAAAACGCCTTGTTCTCCTTGAGTCCGTGAACCGCAGAGGGGAGCGTCGAACCGTCCAGAAGAGAATTGAAATTTGCCCGACAATGCCCCTTGAAATCAAACTGATCAATCTTTTCCGAAACAGTGGAACCAGAAGCCAGTTCAACCATGTCAGTAGAAGCCCGAGACAACCACCACCGCAGAGACGCAACCTTATCTGAACCAGCATCGAGATACTCGTTCATTACCTTGTTGCCCAGATCCTCCATAACGCTGATCATTTCAAGATCCTCCTTACCAAGAGTCATTGCGTTTGCATAACGCTTGGTAGTCTTGAAATCCGGGTGTTCCGGATTCGGGATAATCAGGAAGTGAAGGAGCGACATAATCCCCATAGGACAGATATCGTTCCTCACATGCTGAAGATTGTGCGGGGTCTTGGGGTCCGTGGCCCGCCCTCCGTGGCACGGGGCGATAGCAAGGAATCGGTCGCACGGAGACTTGCCCACCATAGAACCTCCCTGACCGAGAGGGACGTTGCAGTGAGGGGCGGGATTGAACTGAAATACCGGCTTTCCGGCATTCGGTCCACCCGGAATGGTTCCCACAACGCCATCCATTGTCTCAGAAGAGCAATTCTCCCAAGCCTCGGTCTTGTTGAACTGCTCGGTGTCCTCGTAAAACTCCTGGTAGGCCTTGTGAGTGAGAGGGTAGCTGGTGGCGAGAGAACTGTTGTTGGAGCCCATTGCTTGGTTTCGGTCTGTTGTTCTGTTGTTCTGTTGTTCTGTTGTTCTGTTTTATCTTTCTCTTTCTCTTTGTAATACTATTACTTGGTAGCAAACAATCAAATTTTTGAATTAAGGAGATAAAAAATTATATCAAATTTACTAATAAATGAGTTAATCGCGATCCGATTATTGTCTGTGTATGAACTGAAACGGAGGGACGAGAGGCAACTTACACGATTCCCACCCCAGTA